>Ga0209770_10000049_pt1 | contig 66862 bp, 59 predicted proteins | sample LauGreSu1BDMLBDD_2_FD_187572 | JGI IMG/M metagenome (GOLD analysis project Ga0209770, IMG submission 187572) | Freshwater lake microbial communities from Lake Michigan, USA - Su13.BD.MLB.DD (SPAdes) (version 2) | ecosystem: Environmental > Aquatic > Freshwater > Lake | place: Lake Michigan, USA... | reverse complement strand
AATCGGCAGCGGCCGCCAACCCCGCCGTGCCTGGACCGCGACCCTCGCGCGCAGGATCCGCCAGCCACTCGATGTCGCGCTGCATGCTTTGCGCATCGAACACGGCAGGCAATCGCGCCAAGGCTGCGCGTCGGCCATAGCCGCCTGTCGGCAAGGCATCGCCGCGTTCGGCGATGGGTCGCAGGTCCACGCGCAGCGGTGAGTCGCCCGTCGACCACTCGCCCTTGTCGGTATTGGTCGGTTCCGTGCCCGAGAACCCGAGCCAGGAGTACTTGCCATAGTGCGGCAACTTGCGCGCAAGGCCATCGGCGGCGGCGAGCGACTCGAGTGTAATCCAGCCCATCGCTTTCAATTCGTTGAGCGGATGACGACGGACCACCACGAGCGAGCGATCCGCGAAAGCGAGGCGGGCGGTACCGAGCATCAGGGCCTCGGACTCGCGGCGAAAGCCCGGCGCCGCATCGGCACCGTAACTGCGCTCCGCCCAAGCGTTGCCGCGACCGAACAGCCAGACGGGACGATCGGCAGGCAATTGCTTCACCTGTCGATCGGTGACGATTTCGAACTGCTGCGCGCCGCCACCGCCCCAAAACTCGAGCATCTTGCGGTAGGCGGTCAGCTCCGCGGCAGGTGCCGTGGCCGGCAACACGGCAAGCACCTGCGGCTCACCGAACATCTGCCCGAGCGATGGCGCCGTCTCCCGGGCGTGCAACAAACGAAAGAGATCGAACTGCGGGTCGGCTTCGAGTGCGAGCGCCGGTGCTTTCGGAGTGAATTCGAAACTCGTCGAGCCCGCGACGCTCTGCACGGTGAACGATTCAAGGCCCTGCGTGGTACGCACCACCATAGGCACGTCCAACGCGAACCGCGCCCCCGACTGAACTTGCTGCAGCTCACCCACCACGCGGCCGTCCGGCATGCGCTGCACGTTGCGCAGCCGCAGCTCCGGTGCACCTTCACGCGTCGTCCACTGGCGCATGAAGGCGTCTAGATCGACTGCGGCCGCCGCACCGTGCGCCCGAGCGAGGTCGGTGAAACTCGCACGCTTGCCACGCTGCTCACGGTAGAAACGCTGTAAGCCGCGCACGTACGCGGCATCGCCCACTCGCTGACGCAGCATGTGAAAGGTCATCAACGCCTTGCCGTAGCCCACGGCCTCGGTGGCCGGGCTGTGACGGGAGCGGAACTCGGTCAACGGAAAATCATGTGCCTCGCGCACGAAGTCCCGATACTTTTTCAATGTGTCGCGCCGGTACTCGGCACCGCTCCCCGATTGCTCCTTGTAGAGATGATCGGCGAGATAGGCCGTGAGCCCCTCGCACCAGTTGCCGCTCGCGTAATCAACGAACACTCCGTTGCCCCACCAGTTGTGCAACACCTCGTGGGGATAGGACGAAGCCAGGATGAACGGAAAGCGAATGATCTGCGGGCCGAGCAGGGTGAAGCTCGGCATGCCGTAACCCGTCTCCCAGAAGTTCTCGACGAGCGCGAACTTGTCGTACGGGTAGGGGCCGATCAGTGTGCGATACATCTCGAGGTTGCGCGCCGTAGCCTCGAGGTACTTCGCGGCCAGTGCCGGATCGTCCTTGCGCAGATACACCTCGGCCGTCACGGCTCCCGCTTGCCGCGTGCGTCGATGTAGTGGACCACCGACGATGTGTAACTCATCGACCGGCGTGCTCACCCGCCACTGCGCACGACCGCTCGTGTCGCCGGCGCTGCCGGTACCCGGACTGATGAGTTGCCAGCCTGCGGGTGCGTCGACCGACAGGTCGAAGGTGAACAGCACTTCACCCAGATACGGGTACCACAGCGTACTGCCGGCGAGGTACACGCCGTCGTTGCGGATCACGCCTGCGGTTTCGCTGAAGCCGCGGGCGTATTCCTGCCCCGGGGTCTCGAAACCAAAATCGAGTTTGCCTCGATAGCTCAGCGTGAGCGGCGAGCCGTCGGCAGGGACCACCATGCGGTATCGCTGTGCACGTCCGCGCTCAAGCATGGCGGCCGCCGATCCGTTGATGCCCTGGAAACCCTGAGCGGGCGCGCCCGTCTGCTTCACGAGTTCGACGGAAGCTGACGTGATCTGCAGCGGCGCCGCGAGCAAAAACTCGACCGGCTTACCCGCTTGCTCACGCGGCCACTGCACCTGCACGGTCGCCGTCAGCTCGCCCGCTACAGGCTCGAGAGCCGCGCGTATCGAATAGTGTGCAACTTCGGCAACGCTTGCGATGGGCAGCAAAGCGAGTGCCCAGACCCATATCGACCGCGCGCGCCGACTCACCGGGCATCCTGTGTTGTGCGTCGAAATACCAGCGGCAGCGTCATCGGCACGCCGGCGCGCTCGATCTCGAGTCGTGCGGCATCGCCCCAATCGTACTCACCCACTTTGCGCTGCAAGGCGGCCGTGCCATCGATCACCGTGCCATCGAGTGAGCGCAGTACGTCACCGACGCGCACCCCGGCCGCGGCCGCACTCGAACCCGTCTCGACCTGAATGACCGCCGAGGGCTGCTGACCTAATCGACCCATCAAAGATACGCCGAGCACGGGCAAAGTCGGCTGAGCCGTGCGGGGAATGCCCCAAACGAACTGGGCGTAGGCCGCGTTGATGCGCTTCGGTACGGTCACCGGAATAAGCGAGGCAATGCCTCCCTTGAAGCCCGAGGCCAACTGCCGCGCGGCACCGAGATCATAGGCGACATGGCCGGCACCGATCAGCACGACGACGATTTCGCGCAGGTCGGCAGGGTCAGTGAGGGTCTGTCCGGCCTGCCAACCCATTGCCGCATCCCAGGTGACCTGCGCGCGATAGATGCCTTCAAGCGCTTCGTCACTCATCTTCGCGTGCAAGGGATCATCGTCATCGAAGTAAGCGCGTACCAAGGTGCGATGTTCGGTATTCGACAGATCGATGTTCGGCGGAAAGCGACCACGCGTCTCCGGCGGTAAGGCCTCGAATCCCTTGCTGCGCACGGTGCGCACTACATCGCGCGGCGCGTTCAGGCCGACGAGCTTCAGCCGCTGGTCGCGCGCGTAGCGGAAGATGTCGCGGTAGTGACCGTAGTGATGCGACCACACGTCATACCAGCGCGACTCGTCGAGAAAACGCGCCTCGTCAAGCTCTCCGCGTGACCAGCGATCAAGGGCCGGCTGCGGACCCCACGGGAACATCTCGAGGCCGATGATCGGCTTGCGCCCCGCCGCACGCAGAGCCTCGATGACATTCAACTGGACGCGGTGGAACTCGCCGTTGGTGTGCTCCTCGCCGATGAAGAGCACGCGAACGTCCTTGAGCCGCCGGGCCAACTCCACGGTATCGATGAGTTCGCCGGTACGGGTGTCGGTAACCCCGTCGAGCACGACGTCGACGCTGCGCTCGCGTCGCGCCGAATCACCCAGCCGCAACTGCTCGACATCGCTCGCCGCATCCGCCGGCCACGCGAGCACGCCGGCCATCAGGCCGGCGAGCAGCGCGCGAGTCAGCCGTCGCAACAACCCCTACCCGATGTGTAACGGGTTAGAAGTTGTAGCGCAGCGTGACGCCGTAGGTCGTCCGCCGCGGATGCGAGACACTGTAACGGAACGGGAAGAACGTTCCGCCGGTGTTCACGCCGGTCGGCAGCGAGTTGCTGAAGTACACGTCACGGAACGCGCCGGTCGGTGCATCCTCATCGGTCAGATTGCGACCCCACAGTTCGAGCGACCAGTCGTCCGTGCGCACGCCGAGGGCAGCGTTGACGTTGGTCGAGCTCGGCACGATCGTCTGGTTGGAGGCGTCGGCAAACTGCTTGCCGCGATGAGCCACGTCACCGCGCAGGAAGAACTCGCGATCGCCGGCCAGATCGCGCCGGATTTGGAAGCCCGCATTGCCCTGCACCTTAGAGGTACGCAGGATCTGGTTGCCCGACACGTCACCGGTCGGTGCATAGGTCGGGAAATCGATGAAGCTGTCGACACGTGCACGCTCATACTTCGGATCGGCGTAGGACACGCCGAGGTTGAAGTCGAGCCAATTGGTCGGCCGAGCGGTGAGCGAGAATTCCACGCCCTTGATCGTCGCGTCACCGGCGTTCACGTTCACGCCGGTTGGCGTGACGATGTCCTGGCCGTTGATGTTCGACACCACTTGCGGGATGACGATGTCCTTCCAGTCGAGGTAGTAAAGATCGAGCTCTACACCCACGCGGCGATCGAATAGTTCGGCCTTGACGCCGAGTTCGTAGCTCATCAGCTCTTCGGCATCAAAAGCCCCCGGCAAGGTCACATCGACCGTCGGTGCACTCACGAGCCGCACGGTGGTCGGATCGAAGTCACCGGATTTCTCCGAGTGCGCAACGCCAGCGAAGAAGGTCACGCGCTCGGCAGGCTTGTAACGCAACGTGCCGCGCCAGCTGAAGAGCTTCCAGGTGTCGTTACCCGAAGATCCCGTACGCTTGTCGAGGTACGAGCGCCGCTCGTTGGTGTAGCGGGCGTCGACGCTGCCGGTGAGACCGCTCGTGAAGTCGTACTCGAGGGCGCCGAACACCGAAGGCGCCGATGCCTTGTCGACGAAGACTTCACTGAAGTTGGCACCGCCCACCGGATCATTGAACCAGGGCAGGAAAGCCGCATTGCCGGCGCCCGGAGCAAAATCCACGACCGTGGTTGGACCGAGCGGCGTGCAGGCGAGGCAGAACGAGTAGAAGTCGGCCGGCAGTTTCTGCGTGGCAATTACACCGTCCACACCACTCGTCGACTTGCTTTCATAGTAATAGCTTCCCACCGAGTAGCGCAGCCGCTGCTCGCGATCGCTTGCAACGCGAAGCTCCTGGCTGATTTCCTGAGAGCGATCCGTGGGGCCGATCTGCAGCAGGCCGGTGGTAAAAGTCTTGCGAGGGCCCGTGGTGATGCCGAGTCCCGGTACCGCGCGCGTCGGCAGCGGCTGGTAGGTGAAGATCGCCGTCTCGCCGGAGTTGCGGCTGCCATCGACGAAGAAACGCTGCGCAAGCTTCGAGTATCCAGTGATGGCCTCGAGCGTGGCACCGCCTTGAATGTCCCAGCTCAACTTCAGGTGCGTGCGGGTCAGCTGACGCTTTTCGCCTGACGCACCCGGTACGGCCGTGAGCGAGCTCTCGGTCACCGAGGGCAGCTCGCCGCAATAGTTGAGCAGACGGCTAGAACGCGGCGAGGCCACGCCGAGATTCTGGTCACGAACTCGACGGTCCTCGCAGTTGGCCGCCACGGCGGTCGTCGCTGAGTTATCGACGTTGTCGCTGGAGAGGTAAAGACCGAACTCCGCAGCGAAGGCATCGCTGGCGTCCCACAGCAGCGTACCGTTGAAGGTGTTGAACTCGTAACCGCCGATGGTTTCTTTGCGGCCGGTGCCGGCGTACTGGTTTTCGTAGGAGCCATCCCACTCGTCATGCAGCAACGTCGCGCGACCCTTCAGGCCGTTTTCGCCGATCGGACCGCTCGCCGTGTATTGCACGAGCTTCTTGCCATCGTTGCCAAGCGTAACCGTCGCCTTGGACTTGAATTCGTTGGTGGGCTTGGCCGACACATAGTTGATCGCACCGCTGAACGCATTACGACCGTAGAGTGCCGCCTGCGGGCCTTTGACGACCTCGATGCGCTCGAGATCGAGCTGGTTGAAGTTGATGCCTTCACGACCGGCAACATAGACGCCATCAAAGAAAATTGCGGTGTTGAGTTCGCCAAAGATATCAATAGGCGCCACGCCGCGAATCACGGGTGCGGGCAAGAAATCACCGATCACGTTGGAGAACGTCAGACCCGGCGTGAAGGCTGCCACATCGTCCAAGTTGCTGATGCCGCGCGCCTCAATGGCCTCGGCGGTGAATGCGGTGATCGCCAGTGGCACGTTGATGAGCTGTTCGCTCTGCTTACGCGCCGTGACCACCACTTCCTCGAGTCCGGCACTGTCATCCGACTGTGCCCAGGTCGGCGACGCGGTGCCTCCTGCGATGATCAAAGAAACGGCCGCGGCTGCGGCAACCCGACTGCTGGTATGAATGCCCATTGAGTGACCCCTGTGTCTGCCCGCTATTGTTTTTTGGCGGTTCGTGTGCGAAACGTACACTCAATGCGCACCGGGACGGAAGGGTCTCGCGCGCATGTCCACATAACAAACAGTTTGTTTTGACCGCGTATCGGGGGTCATCGAATGAGAATAAATCGCATCAGCATGGTGCTGGGGACGGCGTTAGCCGTCGGTTTCATAGTCGCTGGCTGTCAAAGTGGCAGCTCTACCCGCAATGCGGTCGCCCGTGACGGCCTCGCCCGCCCGCTTGCGCCCGTGACGTTCCCCGCCGGCGTCGAGACCTCGACGCGGCCACAGGAAATGCCCTCCTGGAAAATCCCGAACATCGGCGAGGCCGCGGAGGCCTACTACGGCCCGGACTCCACGCATCTCATCGCACAAGTCAAAAGTCCGCTGGCAGCGAAAAGCCCGCGCGGTCTTTCCGGATTTCTCACCAAAACCTTCACCGACTCTGGCACCGACGAAGTGCAGATCAATGATCGTGGGTGGGACGGCTGCTCGTATTTCTTCCCGGACAACGAGCGGCTCGTGTGGACCTCGATCCGCGATCACATGAACCTGCCGCTCGGCAACTGGTCGGACTGGCGCAACTATCCGCAGGGCGCGGAACTCTACGTGTCCGACCGCAAAGGCAAGATCCTGCAGCGACTCACCAACAACACCCAATATGAAGCGGAGGTCACCGTCTCGCCCGACGGTCGCTGGATCGTCTTTGGACGCATGACTAACGGCAACATGGATCTTTGGATCATGAACTCCGACGGGACAGGCGAGAAGCAGATCACCTTTACCGAGGATGATCAGGAAGGTGCGCCCTACTTTCTGCCGGACAACGAAACGATCCTGTTCCGCGCGTGGAAGGCCTCGGAGTACGACCAAAAACCGACACCGATGACCATCTATACGATCAAGCGCGATGGCAGCGGTCTTATGCCGCGCACCTTCACGCACGATATGAACTGGGCACCCTATCCCACGCCGGACGGCAAGCACTTCCTCTTCGTGCGCGCAGAGACGCCGCGCAACTGGGAGGTGTACCTCGGCTATCTCGATGGCAAGACGCCACCGAAGCGCATCACTTTTGATGATGGCTTCGACGGCTTTCCGGCGGTCTCACCCGATGGCCGGAAGATGGTGTGGACGAGCTCGCGCAGCGCGGGCCCGGGCGCAGGCTTCATGTCTGGCCTGCAACTGCACGTGATGGACGTCACCAGCCTCAACCTCGGACCCCTCGCCACCGCCGGCACGCGCCGGTAACGACACGGAGACCCTTGCACCCATGGCCAAGAAGACCACGAAACTCGACCGTCGATCCCTGCTCACCGGCGCCGCAGCCGCAAGCCTTGCCGCTGCAGCAGGCAGCCTGCAGAGCGAGAGCGCCGCTGCGCAAAACGCAGGCGCGGCGGGTAGCGCGCCCGGCGGCAAGGTATCGGTGTCACAGCGCGGCGTCTACGAAAAGGTTCCGCTCAAGCAGGACGTCATCAATGTCGCGGCAATCCAATCGCAGCTGTACTCGATCGATCTGCGTGATCGCGCGAACACGCTCAAGCGCAACCTCAACCGAATTCTGAGGCTCATCGATCTGGCGCAGAACTCGCCCGAGGAATGGGGCGGCGAGCGGCGCTGGGGCTCGAAGGTCGATCTGATCGCCATGCACGAATTCCCGATCCAGGGCTTCCAGCCGTGGAATCGCAAAGAACTGAACCAGATCGCGTTCGATCTGCCGGGCCCGGAGTCCGAGGCAATCGGCGAGCGTGCCAAGCGCTACGGTTGCTACATCTCCTGGGGCTGCTATGCAAAAGAAAAAGACTGGCCGGATCACGTGATCAATATGTCGGTGCTGACCGGACCCGACGGCAAGATCGTCAGCAAGCAATGGAAGGCTCGCAACATCCTCGGCCTGTTTGGCGATGGTGCACTGATCGGCACGACTGTCTACGACGTGCTCGATCGCTATGTCGAGATGTATGGTTGGGATGCGGTCATGCCCGTGGCGCGCACCGATATCGGCAACATCGCCATCACTGCAGTCGGCGCGGAGCCCTTGCTCTACACCTGCTTGGGGCTCAAGGGTGCCGAAGTGCTGGTGCTGTCGGTGACCGGCGGCAGCAACGCCGAATCGGCGATCGCTACCGCGCGTGCTGGACGGTTGTACACGATGGGTGTCGGTAACGCCGTCTCGCCGAACAACATCGGCTTCCCGGAAGGGTCGGGCACACGCGACGAGGGCACGGTGATCGTCGACCCGCGCGGCACGGTGCTGGCTAAGACCGACAACCACCACGAAGAGATCATCACAGCGCGCATCCCGATTGCCGAATATCGCCGCAGTCGCCGCGTACAGGAACTGCCCATGGCCATACTACTGCCCATCCTTCAGCAGTATGATCCGGTCTTCCGCCCGAATGCCTTCCTCGAGAAGCTGCCTGCGACCTACCAGGAAGCTGGCGAACTCGTACGTAAGCGCATGGGCATGAAGTAACGGAGCCGCGCCACACGCCATGACCGATACCGCGATCGCTACCGCACTCGCCGCCCTCCAGGCCAAGGTTGGTCAGCAAGTCCACCTCAGCGAGTGGATGACCATCACCCAGGAGCGCGTCAACGCGTTCGCCGATGCCACGCTCGATCGGCAGTGGATACACGTCGATGTCGAACGTGCCCACCGCGAATCCCCGTTCGGTGCACCGATTGCACATGGCTTTCTGACGCTCTCGCTGATGGTGCCGCTGCGCGGGCTCGTCGAAGCTGACAAACCGATCGCACCGGGCGTGCGCAACGTAGTCAACTACGGACTCAATAAGTTGCGCTTCGCCAACCCGGTGCGGGTCGGCGCGCGCATCCGTGGCCGATTCGTGCTGGTGGCCGTGGAACAGGTTGCGCCCTCAGTGCTGCAAATCACGGAGCAATACACGGCGGAGATCGACGGCGAGACAAAGCCCGCATGCATCGCCGAGAGCTTGATGCGGCTCGTGTTCTGAGCGGCGCAGCAGCCTCTATCGCGCCGCAGTAGCCCCGACCGCCGCACCAGCCCGGACCCTCGTACATGAGCGCAGTGTTTCTCGACTTCTCGACGCTAAGCGTCGGTGATCTGGACGTCAGCGGCCTGCAAGCGGCGGCGCCCGGCCTACGCCTCCTCGAGATGACGACCCAGGATGAGGTCGCTGCGATGATCGCCGGCTGCCAGATCGTCATGCTCAACAAGCTGCAGATACCGCGCGAGGCGATCGCCGGTGCGCATGAGCTCAAGCTTATAGTGCTGTCCGCAACCGGCACGAACAACGTGGATCTCGGTGCTGCGCGCGATCACGGGGTCGCCGTCTGCAATATCACCGACTACTGCACCGCCTCGGTGGTGCAGCACGTGCTCGGCGTAATGCTCAGCCTGACGCAGAAACTGCCGCAATACTCGCGCGATGCCGTCGATGGCACCTGGGCGAAAAGCCCGCACTTCACCTGCCTCGTTCATCCGATCCGCGAACTGCGCGGTTGCACCCTCGGCATCGTCGGCTACGGCGTGCTCGGCAAAGCCGTAGCCGAAGCCTGTCGAAGCGCACTCGGCATGCAGGTCATCGTGGCCGAGCGCGCAGGGACGGCAGCACCGATCGGATCAAACACGACGCGTGCAGCAGATGGAGCACAGACGCCCCTCGAGGAGCGCGTACCGCTCGATGAGTTGCTCGCACGCGCCGACGTCGTTTCGCTGCACTGCCCGCTGACCCCCACCACTACGGGACTGATCGATGCACGTCGACTGCGATTGATGAAATCGGACGCTCTCCTCATCAATACTGCGCGAGGCGGGCTCGTCGATGTCGAAGCACTCGCGCACTCACTGCGTACGGGACAACTTGGCGGCGCCGCCATCGACGTGCTGCCGCGCGAACCTCCCGTCGACGGCTCACCGCTGTTCGCACCGGACCTGCCAAATCTCATCGTCACGCCACACACAGCCTGGGCGGCCCGCGAGTCACGACAACGCGCACTCGATCAGATGGCGGCCAACATCGAGGCGTGGCGACGGGGCGAGCGACTGCGCCGCGTCGTCTGATCGTGACGAGCGTCGGCACACGGCATCGGTTGGCGCTGCTGGCAGCCGCGCTTATCGGCTTGCCCGGCACGGCGAGCGATACCCGAGCTGCCGGCCCCGACGAGCTCGTACCGGTGAACGTCAAGGGCATCGACAGCATGCGACGTCGCGCCGACGTAAACTGGGCCACCTACGACGCTGTGCTCGTTGCGGCGGTGACGGTGTCGTTCAGCAAGCTATGGGATCCGCGGGACTACGGACGCTTTGGTCTGCGGCCGCGCGACGTGGAGCGGATTCGCAGCAAGGTGGCAACGCTTGCCCAAGCCACCTTCGTCAAAGTGCTGGCCGAGGGCGGATACCGCATCGTCGATCGTGTCGACGCCGGCGTGTTGCAGGTGGAGCCCAATATCATTGATCTCTACGTCAATGCGCCCGACCTGCCGGACGAGAACCGTCATCAGAGCTATGTGCTGGAAGCCGGCGAGATGACGCTCGCGCTCGAACTGCGCGATGCGGTGACGGGTACCCTGCTGGCCGAGGCTCGTGATCGACAGCGGGGCATCGATCGGGGTCGATTCACGGTGGCCAACAGCGTGACCAACCGCGCCGAGGCAGAACGGGTGCTGCGCGGCTGGGCCACGCGCCTACGCGACAGTCTGGACGCCGCTCGCCAGACTCGCTGACCGCCCTCGTCAACGACGCTGACGGCCTCGCCAAGGCCGGTGACCACTACGCGCAGCCCCTCAGACCGGCCCGCACGGGTTGGAAGCCTTTCGGCTAAAATGCGCCTCCCCTGTATCGGGGCGTCTTTTTTTTGGTACGACCCTAGATGAGCATCCTTTCTCAATGGCGGGCGCCGCTGTTAGCGTGCGCCGCACTGTCGCTACTTGCCGCCTGCTCGGCGCAGCCCGAGAGCAACGCCGCGCGTACGGGTGATCGGCCCATGGGGCCCGGTGGCAATCGCGCCGCCAACGTGCTGACCGTCAATCCCGAGCAACGGCCGTTCGGACCGACGCTCGAAGCCGTGGGCACGGCGCTGGCGCGCGAATCGGTGGACGTCACCTCAAAGTCTTCGAACACGATCACGGCAATCCGCTTCGCCGAGGGGCAACGGGTCGCCTCCGGTAGCGTGCTCGTCGAACTCGACCGGGCGCAGACGGCCGCCGCGCTCGCCGAAGCCAAGGCGACCCTGGCCGAGGCGCGCAACCAGTTCAACCGCGGGCGCGACCTGTCAGTGACCCAGGCCCTGTCGAAAGCCCAGCTCGACCAACTCGAGACTGCCGTCAAAACCGCCGAGTCCCGGGTGGCCGCTGCCCAATCGCGTCTTGACGACACCGTCATCCGTGCGCCCTTCGCCGGACGGGTGGGTCTGCGCCGCGTCAGCCTCGGCGGCCTCGTGACGCCGGGCACTGTCATCACCACCCTGGACGATCTGTCGGTGATCAAACTCGAGTTCACCGTGCCGCAATCGTTCCTCGGTGAGTTGTCGTCCGGCCTGCCCGTCGAGGCGCGAGCCGAAGGACTTGGCGATCGCGTCTTCCGCGGCAAGATCACGGCCATCGACTCGCGCATCGACCCGGTCTCGCGCTCCTTGACCGTGCGAGCGGAGCTGCCCAACGCGGAAGGTGTGCTGCGCCCGGGCCTGTTCATGAGCGTGCGCCTTGCGGGCAAGACCGTACCGACGCTCATGTTGCCCGAAGAGGCACTGGTGCCGGAACAAGGCAAGGTCTACGTGTTCCTCGTCGTCGACGGCAAAGCGCAGCGGCGTGAAGTACGCACGGGCGGCCGTGAACGTGGCTGGGTCGCGATCGTACAGGGCCTTGCAGGCGGTGAGGACGTCATCGTCGAAGGCACGCAGCGCATCCGCGAGGGCGGCGCGGTCACCGCCAAGGCGCGCACGTGAACATCTCTGAGTTTTGCATCCGGCGGCCGGTCTTCGCGACCGTGCTCAGCCTGATGCTGGTGATCTTCGGCCTCATCGCGCTCGAGCGATTGCCGCTGCGCGAGTATCCGGATATCAACCGACCGGTTGTCTCCATCAGCACCATATACCGCGGTGCCTCGGCGAACGTCGTCGAAAACAAGGTTACGCAGGTCATCGAGGATCGCATCGCCGGCATCGAGGGCGTGCTGAAGCTCGAATCCGACAGCGAAGACGAGCGCTCGAATATCCGTATCGAGTTCGACGTCGAGCGCGATATCGATGCCGCCGCCAACGACGTGCGCGATCGCATCTCACGCGTGCTGTCGCAGCTGCCACCGGAGGCCGACGCACCGCAAATCGCCAAGTCGGACTCCACCGCCGAGTCGGTGATGTTCCTCAGCTTCAACTCCGACGTGATGACCCAACTCGAGGTCACCGATTACGCCGAGCGCTACATCGTCGATCGGCTCTCGACGATTCCGGGTGTCGCGCGCGCGGCACTCTCGGGCGCACGACGCGCCGCAATGCGCATCTGGATCGACCGACAGGCGCTCGCCGCAAGGCAACTGACGGTTGGCGACATCGAAACGTCGCTGCGCCGCGAAAACGTGCAGTTGCCGGCAGGTCGGCTCGAGTCGCAGTCAAGGGAGTTCTCGCTGCGCACCGAGGTGGGGCTCGATTCGCCAGAGGACTTCCGCAATCTCGTGATCGGGCGTGGCCCGGACGGGCACTTGGTTCGTCTTGGCGAAGTGGCCGACGTACAGCTCGCCGCCGAAACCGAACGCACCATGATGCGCACCAACGGCCGCGCGGGCGTCGGCGTCGGCATCGAGGCACAGTCGAAAGCGAATGTGCTCGACGTCGTTCGCGGCGTGCGCGCTGAGGTCGCCACGCTGCAAGCGACTTTGCCCAAGGGAGCAAGCCTCGTCGTCAACGTCGATAACGGCATCGCTATCGAAGCGGCACTGCGCGAAGTGCTGATCGCGGTGATCTTCGCTTTCCTCTCCGTGCTGCTCGTCATCTACGCTTTCCTAGGCACGCCGAGGGCTACCATCATCCCGGCGGTGACCATCCCGGTATCCGTGATCGCAGCATTCATGGCGCTTCAGGCGCTTGGTTATTCACTCAACGTGCTGACGCTGCTAGGCATCGTGCTGGCGATCGGACTCGTGGTCGACGATTCGATTGTCGTGCTCGAGAACATCCACCGCCGTGCAGAACTCAACGAGTCTCCGATGGTGGCAGCCGTGCGCGGCAGCAAGGAAATCGGCTTCGCGGTCGTCGCCACGACGCTGACGCTCGTGGCAGTCTTCGTACCGATCTCGTTCCTGCCCGGTGATACCGGCCGACTCTTCCGCGAATTCGGCTTGACACTCGCGGCCGCGGTGCTGTTTTCGGCTCTCGTGGCGCTCACCCTCACGCCGATGATGGCCTCGCGCCTGCCTCCCGAAAGCGAAATGAAACACAGCCGATTCGGCATGATGGTCGAACGGCTGATGAAGCAACTTACGTCACTGTACGAGCGACGGCTGCGCAGCATCATGCGTCGCCCGCTGCTCACGGTCGGCGGCGTGCTTGCGCTATCACTGATCGGCGCGCTGACGTTCAAGGCGCTGCCCGAGGAGTTCGCCCCCGCCGCTGACGGCGGTCGACTGTTCATCGTCGCGCAAGCCCCTGAAGGTGCGAGTTTCGAGTACACGGCCGAGTACGGACGCAAGCTCGAAGAAATCGTCGAATCAGAAACGGCCAAGGGTGACATCGTGCGCGTGACGCTGCGCGTGCCAGGCGGCATGGACGGCGGCGCCGGCGCAGTCAACTCGGCGCGCGTGATCCTGACCCTCGTGCCGTGGAGCCAACGCGATCGCAGTGCGCAGGACATCGCAGCCTCGATCAGCCGTAAGCTGTCGAGCCTGCCGGGCGTACGCGCCAACACCATGGTGCCGGGCAGTTTGCGCGGCGGCTGGGGCAAACCGGTGCAGGCGGTGATCGGCGGACCTGACTTCGAGCAGCTCGGCGAATGGTCGGAAAAGCTCGTCAAACTAGCCGAGGACAATCCGGGACTCGTCGCCGTCGACAACAGCTACAAGCCGCGCAAGCCGCAGATCCGCGTCGCCATCGACCGTGACCGTGCCGCTGATCTCGGCGTCTCGCTGCAGACGGTGGGACGTACGCTCGAAACCATGCTCGGCTCGCGCATCGTCACCACCTTCATCGACCGAGGTCGCGAATACAATGTGATCCTGCAGGGCCGCGCAGATGAGCGCTCGACCACCACCGATCTCACCAACCTGCAGGTACGCTCGGACCGCACCGGCGAACTCGTGCCGCTTGCGAGCGTGGTTCGTCTGACCGAGGCGGCTGGCGCCACGGAGCTCAGCCGCTTCAACCGCTTGCGATCGGTCGAAATCAGCGCCAACCTCGCCGAAGGCTACTCGATGGGCGAAGCGGTCCGCTGGTTCGAAGACACCGTCAAGCGTGAACTGCCGCCGAGCGCGACGCTGATGTGGGATGGCGACTCGGGCGATTACGTGCGCAGCGGCGGGCAGTTGTGGATCACCCTGGTGTTCGCGGTGATCATCGTCTTCCTCGTTCTCGCTGCGCAGTTCGAGAGCTTCGTGCATCCGGCCATCATCATGGTCACGGTGCCGACGGCGCTGCTCGGGGCGGTGTTCGGGCTCAAGCTGCACGGCATGAGCATCAATATCTTCAGCCAGATCGCGGTGGTAATGCTGATCGGCATCGCCGCAAAGAACGGCGTGCTGATCGTCGAGTTTGCCAACCAGTTGCGCGATCGTGGAGTCGAGTTCAGCGAGGCGGTCATCACCGCAGCCACCACGCGCCTTCGGCCGGTGCTGATGACCAGCCTGTGCACCGCGTTCGGTGCAATCCCGTTTCTCTTCGCAACCGGCGCTGGCGCGGAGCAGCGCGAACCGATTGGTGTCGTGGTGTTCTACGGCACGCTGGTATCAGTGCTGCTCACCCTGCTCGTGGTGCCAGCCGTCTATTCGTTGGTGGCGCGCAAGACCCGCTCGAGTGCGCACACGACGCGTCTCGTCGATCGGCTGCTGGGTGCAGCGGGCAAGGACGTCGCCGCGAACTGAACCCGACCGCTCGCGCGGGCTCAGAGTGTCGGATTCGGCAGCGCGTGGAACGCGTGGCGCAGGCTATCGCTCCAGGCCGAACGAATCATCCGAAAATACTCGTCATCCACCGTGACGTTGCGATGCAGCAGTACGCGCAACGCGTCGCGGCGGAAGCACAACAGATCGAGCGGCGGTCCCACCGAGAGATTGGAGCGGATCGTCGAATCCATCGAGATGAGCGCGCACTTGGCGGCTTCGGCAAGACTCGAGGAGCGCGTGATCACCCGATCGAGGATCGGCTTGCCGTACTTGGACTCGCCGATCTGAAAGTACGGCGTATCGTCCGTCGCTTCGATGAAGTTTCCTGCGGCGTAAATGTTGAAGAGCCGCGGAGCCTCGCCACGGATCTGCCCGCCGAGGATGAACGAGGCGTTGAACTCGATACCGTGCTCCTTGAACGCCTCGGCATCACGCCGATGCACCGTACGCACGGCATCGCCCACAAGCACGGCGGCATCGAAGAGCGTCGAGGCGGTATACACGCTGTCGCGCTCAGGGCGGACCGCTTCCTCGTGCAGTACATGCACCACCGCCTGTGAGACGGCGAGATTACCTGCCGTCATCAACACGAGCACTCGATCTCCCGCTCGCTCGAAGACGTGCATCTTGCGAAAAGTGTTGATGTGATCGACGCCCGCGTTCGTTCGCGAGTCGGAGAGGAACACCATGCCGGTGTCGAGCAAGGTCGCAACGCAGTAGGTCATGACTGATTCTACTGCTGTGCCTGACGTTGCTGCAGCAAGCGCGGTCGCGAGGCTGCCATGCGGGGCTCGGCCGCCCCCGCCGATACGGCCACCGTAGCGGTCATGGTTTCCTGGCCGCCGCCACGGCGTACACCGCGCACGGGGCAGGCGTCGAGGTAGTCACGCCCCACAGCCAACCGGCAATGGTGCGGACCACCCGGGGCATGATGAGTCACATCGATGGCGAACCAGCGATTGTCCTGCTCCAGCCAGACGTCCACCCACGCATGACTGGCGATGTGTTCGTCCTGCTGCGTGAGCAGATAGCCGCTGACATAGCGCGCCGGCACCTTGAGCACGCGGCAGCAAGCGAGCATGACGTGAGCATGGTCCTGACACACGCCGCGGCGCAGCGAGAACGCATGCGCCGCCGTGTCATACACCTCGGTCGCACCCGGCACGTATTCGAGCGTCGATCGCACTGCACCGGCCAGCTGCATCGCGCCCTCACGATCGAGGCGCGGACGGCCGTGTTCGCGCGCAAATTGCTCGAGGTGGGCATCGGCGCAGGTCAGCGGAGTTTCCGCCACGTAGACGAGTGGCGAAAGCGCGCCGCGAGCCGACGGCGAAGAATCGGGAACGTCCTCGGTCTCCACCGTGCCCGAAACCTGGATGTGGATCTCGCTGTGCGGCTCGTCGATGCTGAGCAGATGCATGACGTTGCCAAAGGCGTCGAGTTGCTGCGAGCGACGGCCGGGGGCCTGCAACTCCCAGGCGAGCACCCGCTGCCCGGCCTCGGTGCGCGGAGTCAGCCGCAGACTCTGCACGCTACGATTGGCCGGGCGGTCGTAGCGATACACCGTTTCGTGACGAATGTGCAGCAGCATGTTTAGGCCGTCGCCTCCGAAACGAGAAAGTCGCGCGCGATACGTGCGCCCAGATCGCTGGTGCGCTCGAGAAAGCCGCTGAGATAGTTCCGCAGGCCCTCCTCCAGCGCATCCTCAATGCGACCGTACTGCAGCGTCGCATGGATCTCACCGGCACGGCGCTGCGTCTCGGCCGAGTGCAAGTTGGCGACCCGGACGAGTGTCTGCTGCACGCGGCTCATGCAGTGACGCAGCGAGCGCGGCATCGCCTCACGCAGAATCAGCAGCTCCGCCACACGCCGCGGCGTGATGAGATCGCGGTAGACCTTGCGATAGATCTCGAAGGCCGACACCGAGCGCAGCAACGCACTCCACTCGTAGTAATCGCCGGCATCGTCCGACTTGGCCGCCTCGGGCGCCAGAAACTCGAAACGCGCATCGAGGATTCGCGCCGTGTTGTCGGCGCGCTCAAGGTAGGTACCGAGCAGCGTGAACTCGAGCGCATCGTCCTGCAGCATCGTCCCCTGGATCACACCGCGCGCCAGATGCGAGCGGAACTTCACCCACTCGAAGAAATCGCCCGGCGCCTGACTCGACACCGTATCGCGCCGGAAGCGGCGGATCTCGAGCCAGGTCGCGTTCAGTGTTTCCCAAGTTTCCGAAGTCAGCGTACCGCGCACGGCATGCGCGTTGTCGCGCGCCCGATCGAGACACTGGTCGATGCTGCCCGGGTTGCTGCGCTCGAAGGAGATCCAGTCGATGGCAGAGGCCTGCGTCACCACCCCATGCGCCGCGAGGAAGGGTTCGAGCTGCCCAACCGTAGCGAGGGTCGACGTCCAGCGCCGCCGTACGACGTCTTCCTCCTGACGGAGCAGCGTCATGCGACAGTTCACATCGAGCATGCGCGCGAGGTTCTCGGCGCGCTCGGTGTAGCGCGACATCCAATACAAGTGATCGGCGGTGCGGCTCAGCATGCGAGCACCCAGGTGTCTTTCGTGCCGCCGCCCTGCGAGGAGTTCACCACGAGTGACCCGTCGCGCAGCGCAACCCGCGTCAGCCCGCCCGGCACCATGACGATGTCCCGACCTGACAACACGAACGGCCGCAAATCGACGTGACGTGGCGCGAGTCCGCTCTCGACGAACGTCGGGCAGGCCGACAAGGCGAGCGTGGGCTGGGCGATATAGCGCGCGGGGTCGGCGATGATGCGCTCGCGGAACGCCTCGATTTCGGCGCGCGAGGCACGCGGGCCGATCAACATGCCGTAGCCGCCGGCGCCGTGAACTTCCTTGACGACGAGTTCATCGAGATGCGCGAGAACGTGGGCGAGATCCTCGGGCCTGCGCAGGATCCAGGTCGGCACGTTGGCGAGAATCGGCTCCTCGCCCAGATAAAAACGGATCATCTCCGGGACGTAAGGGTACGTGGACTTGTCGTCGGCAATACCGGTGCCGACGGCATTGGAAATCGCCACCCGCCCGGCACGATACGCCGCGAGCAGGCCCGGTACGCCGAGCATGGAGTCGGGACGGAAGGCGAGTGGATCGAGAAAGTCGTCGTCGATGCGCCGATAGATGACATCGACGCGCTGCGGCCCTTGCGTGGTGCGCATGTAGACCACTTCATCATCGACGAAGAGATCCTGCCCCTCCACGAGCTCGATGCCCATCTGCTGCGCGAGAAAGGCGTGTTCGAAATAGGCGCTGTTGTGCGCTCCGGGCGTCAGCAGCACGACCGTGGGATCGCGAACGCCGCCCGGTGCCACGGCACGCAAGGTTTCGAGCAGCAGATCCGGGTAGTGCTCGACGGGCGCCACGCTGTACCGCGCGAACAACTCGGGGAACAGGCGCATCATCGCCTTGCGATCCTCGAGCATGTACGAAACACCTGAAGGCACGCGCAGGTTGTCCTCGAGTACGTAGTACTCGCCGGCACCGGCGCGCACGAGGTCGATGCCGGCAATGTGCGCGTACACGTCCATCGGCAGGTTGAGTCCCTGCATTTCCGGGCGATACTGCACATTGCATAGCACTTGCTCAGGCGGAATCAGTCCCGCCTTCAGAATCTCCTGATCGTGATAGACGTCGTGCAGGAAGGCATTGAGCGCGGTCACGCGCTGTCGCAAGCCGCGCTGCAAGCCGCTCCACTCGCCCGCCGGAATGATCCGCGGCACGATATCGAACGGGATGAGCCGCTCGGTACCGGTTTCGTCACCGTAAACGGCAAAGGTGATGCCCGCGCGCCGGAAGAGCGTATCGGCCTCAGCGCGCTTCTCGAGGATGCGATCGCCGGGTGTCTCGGCCAGCCACTCGGCGTACGGGCTGTAATGCGGACGCACGGTGGCGTCGTCCGCATACATCTCGTTGAGTATCTGCGCCGTGGCCAAGCGAGCTACCAGATCTTGCCGCCGATGTAGCGCCCGGCAGCCGGCAGATGCGGAAAGTACTCGATCGAGGCGAAGACGCCGTGACGAACGTACGGATCGTTCTCGATGATTTCCTTCGCGCGGGCGAGGCTCGGCGTGTGCAGGCAATAGAGACTGCCCACCGGCTGATCGCGCCCCTCGTCGTAGAGCGGCCCGGCCACATTCAGCTCATCCATCACGGTTTCGATATAGGCCAGGTGGGCGGCATTCTGGGCGGCGCGGACCAGCGCACCGTTCGGCCCATCCCGACACACGACGACGTAAGCGGGCTTCTCATAGCGTGACGACATGGCGGGACTCCTCTGGCGCGGGTCATCGGCGGGCCAAAGACCCGCGGGCGAGTTGCAGAATATCAGCGCCAGCGCGAGTCGTCTTGACTCGCCAGCTTGGTCGCTCGACAACTTGATCGCTCGACAGTTCGGTCGATTGATGTGATGATTCCGATAGATTCTGTATATGGTTGACATCAAACTCAAGGACTTGCGCTACCTCGTGGCCGTGGCCGACACCGGCCACTTCGGCAAGGCTGCGGCACGCTGTTTCGTCAGCCAGCCCACACTCTCGGCGCAGCTGAAGAAACTCGAGGACTACCTCGGTGTACCGCTGATCGAACGGCAGCCGCGTCACGCCCTGCTCACGCCCGCCGGCGCAGACATCGTCCGCCGCGCGCGGCTGATCGTGGAGGCCACCGACGAAGTCGTCGACATCGCACGGGCCCATCGCGACCCGCTCGCCGGTCGTTTGCGGGTGGCGTTCCTGCCAACGATCGCACCCTATCTACTGCCGACGATTGCCCCGCTACTGCGCAAGGCACTGCCGCGACTCGACCTGCTGCTCTACGAACACCAGACCGAACCCATGCTGCAACGACTGCGCGCCGGCGACATCGACATGGGCGTCCTCGCGCTGCCCGTGGAGATGGAGGGACTCGCGTCGGCGGCGCTGTACGACGAGCCATTCGTCGTCGCGACTCCGATTCGCCATCCGCTCGCCGCAAAAAAGCAGTTGCGCGTGGAAGATCTGCGCGGCGCAACCTTGCTGCTACTCGAGGATGGGCACTGCTTGCGCGATCAAGCGCTCGATGTGTGCAACCGCATCGACGTCGAGGAGAAGCAGGATTTCCGCGCCACGAGCATCGAAACGCTGCGACAAATGGTGGCCTCGGGAGCAGGTGTGACGCTGTTGCCCGAGCTCGCCACGCGCGGCATCCATGCGCACACGCGCGGTGTGGCCGTACGGCCGTTCGCAAAACCCACCCCGACGCGCACGATCGGCGCCATCTGGCGCAAGAGCAGCCCACGACACCTCGCCATCGAACAGGTGGCGCAAGTCATCCGGGAGCACGGACTATGACGACTACGCTGCTCTGGCTTCGTCAGGATCTGCGACTCGCCGATCAGCCAGCGCTGCAGGCCGCTATCGAGCGCGGCGGTTCAATCATTCCGGTGTTCATCTGGTCGCCCGAAGAAGAAGGCGAGTGGCAACCCGGCGCCGCGTCGCGCTGGTGGCTGCATCAGTCCCTAGGCAAGCTCAGCGCCGCGATCGAGAAGCGTGGCTCGAAGCTCATACTGCGCCGCGCCACCGACAGTCTTGCCTGTCTACGCGAACTACTCGCCGAGACCGGTGCCACCGCCGTGTATTGGGGTCGTCGCTACGAGCCGCTGATCATCGCCCGCGATGCGCACATCAAGAACGAACTGCGCGAGGCCGGCATCGAGGCGCGCAGCTTCAACACCGCACTGCTGATCGAGCCGTGGGACGTGCAAAATCTCAGCGGCAAGCCCTTCCAGGTGTTCACGCCTTTCTGGCGCAAAGCCTGCACTGCAATCGATCCACCGAAGCCCGCAGCCGCACCGACGCGCATTGCAGCACCCGCGACGTGGCCGCGTACGACCACGATCGAAGACCTCGGTCTGATGCCGCGCATCGGCTGGTACCACGGCATGGCAGAGGCGTGGCGCCCGGGCGAAGTCGGTGCCCAGGCGCTGCTCGAGCAGTTCCTCGAAGGCCCAGTCAAAAATTACGCCGAGACTCGCAACCTGCCCGCCGTGGCGGGGACCTCGCGACTGTCGCCGCACCTGCATTTCGGCGAAATATCGCCGCGGCAAATCTGGCACGCGGCGCCCGAGTGGCGCAGCACACAGTTCGTCACCGAGATCGGCTGGCGCGAGTTCGCGCACCATCTGCTGTACCACTTTCCGCGCACCACCAACGAGCCGCTACGCGCCGACTTCGCGCGGTTTCCCTGGCGCGAGAATGCCGATGATCTGCTCGCCTGGCAGCAGGGGCGCACCGGCATACCGCTCGTCGATGCCGGCATGCGCGAACTGTGGGTAACCGGCTGGATGCACAATCGCGTGCGCATGGTTGTGGCTTCCTTCCTCGTGAAGAACCTGCGCATGCACTGGTTGCATGGCGCGCGCTGGTTCTGGGACACGCTGGTCGATGCTGACCTCGCCAGCAACACGCTCGGCTGGCAATGGGCCGCCGGATGCGGCGCCGACGCGGCGCCTTACTTTCGGGTCTTCAACCCAGAAAGCCAGGCCGAAAAATTCGACCCGCAAGGCGAGTACCAGCAGCGCTGGCTCGGTAGCGGACCGAGATCTGCACCCATCGTCGATTTGAAAGCGTCGCGGCTGGAGGCCCTCGCGGCCTTCCAAACGCTGCGCACGTCAGGCAAGTGAAGGAGTAAACATGGTCAAGCACATCGTGATGTGGCGGCTCAAGAACGAATCGGCAAAGACCGCCGATGCGATGCGGATCAAATCATTGCTTGAGGGACTCGCCGGCCAGATCCCCGGAATGACACACATCGAGGTGGGCAGCAACTTCCTCACCGATACCAACAGTTCCGACGTGGTGCTGTACAGCGAATTCGTCGATCGGGATGCGCTTGATGGCTATCAGCAGCATCCGCTGCACCTGTCTGTGGTGCTGCAGGTCAAGGAGCTGGTCAGTGAGCGTCGCGTAGTCGACTACCAGTGCTGAGCGCGCGCCGATAAAACGGGCACCTACGTGCCCGATCGCTTATCCCGCCTGCTGCACCGTCGCAGCGATGGTGCGACGCAGCTCGGCATCGGGCAGCGGACCACGCCCGGCCGCCAGATTGTCCTGAAGGTTCGTGACCTTCCCGGTAGCCGGGATGACGCAGGTCACTGCCGGATGCGAGATCACGTATTTGAGCAGTACCTGAGCCCAGCTGCTGCAACCGATGTCCGCCGCCCATCCGGGCAGCGCCTTACCGCGCAGCTGCGCGAAAATCTTGCCGTCGTCGAAGGCGCGGTTGACGATGGTCGCCACGCCCCGATCCGCACACAGCGGCAACAGCGTGTTCTCCGCTGCCGTCGTCGTGGCTGAATAATTGAACTGCACGAAATCGATGGGCTCGCGGCGGATAATCTCGGCCAGCGTCTCCTGCGAGGCCACGGTGTAGTGCGTGATGCCGATGTAGCGGATGCGGCCCTCGGCCTTCCAGCGACGCAGCGTGCGCAGATGTACATCGAGGTCGAGCAAGTTGTGAACCTGCATCAGGTCGATCTTGCGACGGCGCAACAATTCGCGCGAGCGAGTCATCTGGCGCACGCCATCCTGCTCGCCACGGGTCCACACCTTGGTAGCGATGAACGCACGCTCCTGCATGGCGGGCGTCAGCAAATCGCCGAGTACGGCCTCAGCCGTCGAGTACATGGGCGAGGTGTCGATGAACGTCCCGCCACCTGCGAAGAACGCTTCGAGCACAGCACTGAGCGGGGCCCGCTGCTCGGCAGCGAAGCCGACTTCGAAAGGACCCGACGTGCCGAGCCCGATCACGGGGATCTTCTCGCCGCTCGAGGGAATGATCCGCTGCAGCAGCGGCGTCGCAGCCGAGCCCTCTGCACTCGCAACCAGCGAGCCCGCCAGCGCCCCTGCGAACGCGCCCGTCGTCACGCCGATGAACTCGCGACGCTGCATCAGAGTGCCACGACCTCGGTCTCGAGCACGCTCGCCGCGCCATGGCGCACCGTGTGCAGCAATGCCGCGGCCTGCGGCAACACGTGGTGCACGTAGAAACGCGCCGAAGCGATCTTGCCCTGCAGAAAATCGCGATCCGCATCGCCACGGGCCAGACGCTGCGCAGCAATCGCCGCCGAACGCGTCAGCAACCAGGCGCCGAGCACGATGCCGGTCAGACGCAGCAGCGGCACCGAAATCGCGAGCGCGCGCTCGGGCCCCTGGGCAAAAGCCGGCGGAATGTGTCCGGCAGCATCACGCAGGCCATCGACCGCAGCCAAAGTCAGCTCGCAGGCCTCGCGCACCCCGGCATGATCGGTGCCGAGGTCGCTGAGTTCGCGGCGCACATCGGCGATGAGTGCAGTCACGGCAGCGCCCTGATCGCGGGCGATCTTGCGGCCGACGAAGTCGTTCGACTGGATCGCCGTAGTGCCCTCGTAAATCGTCGTTATGCGCACATCGCGATACGGCTGAGCAGCACCCGTCTCTTCGATGAAGCCCATGCCGCCGTGCACCTGGATACCGAGCGAGGTGAGCTCGATGCCAACCTCGGTGCTGCAGCCCTTGACCACCGGAATCAGCAAATCACCGCGGGCCTGCGCCGCGCGTCGAACAGCCTCATCGCCGTGACGCGCGCCGAGATCGAGTTGATACGCCGCATAAAGCGCCAACGCACGCATCGCTTCGATCTGCGATTTCATGGTGAGCAACATGCGCTTGACGTCCGGGTGATGCGCAATTGGCGCGGGCCCGGCGAGCGCGGCGCCCGGCGGCTTGCCCTGCACGCGGGTGCGCGCCCATTCGGCGGCCTGCTGATACGCGCGTTCGGCGACCGAGTAGCCCTCGAGACCGACCGACAAGCGCGCCGCATTCATCATCACGAACATGTATTCGAGGCCGCGATTGGCCTCACCGACGAGGTAACCGACCGCACCGTCTTTCTGGCCATAGGCCATGACACAGGTGGGGCTGCCGTGGATGCCGAGCTTGTGCTCGATCGAGATGCACTGCAGATCGTTGCGAAGCCCGAGCGAACCGTCGGCATTGACGAGCACCTTCGGCACGATGAAGAGGGAAATGCCCTTCACGCCCGGCGGCGCGCCGTCGATGCGCGCCAGCACCATGTGGATGGTGTTCGCGGTGAAATCGTGATCGCCGTAGGTGATGAAAATCTTCTGGCCGAACAGGCGGTAGTGATCGCCCGCCGGCTGCGCGCGCGTGCGGATCGCGGCTAAATCCGAGCCCGCCTGCGGCTCGGTAAGATTCATGGTGCCGGTCCACTCACCGCTCACCATTTTCGGCAGAAACTGCGCCTTCTGCGCGGCCGTGCCGTAATGATCGAGCGCCTCGATGGCGCCCTGCGTGAGCATGGGACAGAGCTTGAAGGCGAGATTCGACGACGACCACAATTCCTCGACGGCCGTGCCGAGCACCGTGGGCACACCTTGCCCGCCGAATTCGGTGGGGGCGCGCAGACTCGCCCAGCCGCCCTCGGCGTATTGCTGATAGGCCTCCTTGAACCCGGGCGCACCGATGACACCATCCGGCGTCCAGCGCGCACCCTGCCGATCGCCCGATTTGTAGAGCGGATCGAGCACGTTCTCGGCGAACTTGCCCGCTTCCTCGAGCACCGCATCGGCGATGTCGAGCGAATAGTCGGCGTAGCTGGGGCAGGCCTGCAAACCGGCTTCACCGATCAGCTCGTGCAGGACAAAACGCAAATCCTTGAGGGGCGCGCGATACATGGGTGTCTTCCGAAGCGGGGAACGCCGAGATTTTACCCTGCCAGCGCCGGGACGATGTGTGCGGCGAGAAAATCCACCAACGATTTCACACGCGGATCCTCCGCAAGGCGGGCGGGGTAAACGGCGCAGAGCGGCGGCTGCGGCGGCAAGTCCCACTCGGCCAGGATGCGCTTGAGCTTCTGGGCGGCAAGGCCCTGGCGACAGAGGAACTCGGGCAACAGCCCGACGCCGAGGCCCGCGGCCACAGCCGAATGCCGCAACGCCGGGTCGTTCACGGCCAACTTCGGGCGTAGGGTCACCTCCTCGCGCCGCGACCCCTGCGACAGTCGCAGCACGAAACTGGATCCCGCGGCCTCCGGCGTCAGCACGTCGAGCGCAGCCAGTTGCTGCGGGTTCTGCGGCAAGGTCACCTTGCCGAGATAGACCGGTGAGGCACACAGGATGGAGGGCGGCGCGCCCAGGACCCGCGTCACCCACGCCCCGATATCGGCGCTGCCCGATTGCCACTCGCCGGAGTGCAGGATGACGTCGTGTTCGATCGCGTCGGAGGCCCCGACGTCACCCAGATCCACCTCGAGGGGGATGTCCGGGAACCGCTCCATGAAGCGCGGCACGAGCGGGGCCAGCAGCACCCGGCCATAGGTGCTGTCGGCGAGCACGCGCAGGGGGCCGGCGCGTGATTCGGCGAGCTCCGCCGCCCGCTCGCGGACGGTGTCAGCGGCGGCGAGGATAGCTCGGCAATGGGGCAGCAACTGCTCGCCCGCAGGGGTCAGCGAGAGGCGCCGGGTCGTCCGCCGCATCAACTGCAGGCCGAGTTCCGCCTCGAGTTCGGCGATCGCCCGACTGACCGCGGCCTTGGGCACTCCGAGCGCCCGGGCGGCGGCGGAAAAGCCATTGAGATCGATGACCTTGGCGAACACCGCCATGTGCGAGGGCGACCAGATTAGCGACATGGGCGAGACTCTGCGGCTCTAAAAGGGCCTCAGTGTCTCACAGGCGAGTCAAAAATGGGAGGCGCTGCTCGACCCTAGACCCTACGTGAACTTGAGCACGGCAAGCAAAAATGAGGTCGCTGTGACGTACAAGAGGCCCATTCGAGTCGTGATGTCGAACGTCAGGGCCTTCATCTCGCTGCGTAAGGTAGCGATCTCAGTACGGACCGTAGCGATATCGGCCCGAATCGTATTGATTCGGGTAAGCGCGTCATAGAGCGATGTGGCAAGTGACATGGGTCCTCCGGGGGAATCCCGGCAACGCTAGCGGCAGACTTCCAACAAGCCACCCCGCAAATCTCGCAGGTTTAGGGAATTACCCAAACCCTACCGACGGCGAAATCACGATGCATCATGCATATCCGGTCGTTTCGTAGCGATTTGCTCACGCATACGGCGACTGCTAACACGTGCCTTAGCCCCGGGCTTGAGAGACTAATCGCCCAGCCACCAGAATGGATCGGGACATGACAATCCATAAAACACCCCCGAGCGAGACTCGCATCCTGTTTGTCTGCATGGGGAACATCTGTCGCTCACCGTCGGCAGAAGCCGTGCTACGCGAACTGGCGCGGCGCGAGTTCCCGCAGCTGCGGCTTGCCATCGATTCGGCCGGCACCCACGGCTATCACATCGGTGAGCCGCCAGACCCGCGCTCGATCGAGGCCGGGCGGGCTCGCGGCTATGACCTGGCGCCACTACGGGCTCGGCAAGTCGCGCGAGAGGATTTCACGCGGTTCGATTGGTTGCTCGCCATGGACGAGGCCAACCTCTCGCGATTGCATCATCTGGCACCGCGCGAATCGGTCAATCGGGCCAGGCTTTTTCTCGAGTTCGCGGGCGAGAGCGTACGCGCCGATGTGCCGGACCCGTACGACGGAGGGCCCGAAGATTTCGAGCTCGTGCTCGATCTACTTGAGAGTGCGTCGCGGCGTCTGCTGCTGCGGCTCGCGGCGAGCACGAAATCGGATGACGACATTCGCCTTCGTTTTTCGAACTAACAATCCACTAATCCGCCGTATTTCTGGCTTTTCGGATAGTGATCGGTGTAACTTTTGGGGTTACGCTAATTCGATGATCCGAAATTTCCGCCATCGAGGTCTGGAGCAGTTTTACTTAACTGGGTCGAAAGCAGGCATTCGGCCTGATCACGCGGGCAGACTCAGACTAGTCCTTGGTTGGCGTCGATTACGAGGACTATCACTGATATGAAGATGCGAATGCACAATCCTCCTCACCCCGGGGAGACGCTACGACAGTTGTGTCTCGATCCGCTGCATTTGTCTGTGACGACCGCGGCGGAAGCTTTGGGAGTGAGTCGGAAGACTCTCTCGACCATCTTGAACGGGAGAGCCGGAATTAGCCCGGAGATGGCGATCCGGTTGTCTATCGCGTTCGGTACGTCAGCCGAGAGTTGGCTCAATCAGCAATTGCAGTACGACCTCTGGATTGCCGAAAAGAGGCGGAAGTCCCTAACGGTCACGCGGCTTACCCAATTTTCTCGAGCCGCTCAGCCAACCAAACTTTGATGATCGATTGACGCGTAACGCCCAACCGACTGGCCTCACGATCAAGCGACTCGATCATCCAGACGGGAAAGTCGACGTTGACGCGCCTCTGTTCCTGATTCGGCCGTCGCGCCTTGGAGAGGTCGAGTGCGCTTATCGGCGTTTTTCCGTTATCGAAATCTGCATCAAATTTCTTCGCTCGCATACAACTTGACCTCCTCAGGGCGCGATCGACGGACGGAAATCAGGCGAATCCTGTCGCCTCTATGAGTGACGACAGCCGACCAATGTCGACCATCGATTAGACCGATCACTAGGAAACGCGCTTCATCTACGGTTCTTGCGGGTATCTCAAGGACGTTGGGGTCGTTCCACAGCTGCTGCGCCGTGACGAAATCAACGCCGTGCTTCATGTCGTTGAGTCGGCTTTTGGCTTCATCAAACTCGAACATAGAGTAATTTAAATACCTTTTCTATACAATTACGCCGCTGCGCGCCCCCCGCCCCAGTCAGAGTAAAGACGAACTGCGAAGCCAGCGGACCGTAAACGTCCTCACGTTGCAGTGCATCAAGCGAAACCGAACGTTTCTCGAGAATTCGGGGCAGCCGGCGGCGCCTTGCGCGCTATCGCCCCTCAATTCCGCCGCGGCAGCAATTGCAGTTCGCGACGTCGGTAGTCGAGGATGAAGGTGTCGAGCACGCCGATGACGTCCATGCCGATCAGGATCGCGGGCTCATCGAGCATGCGCCAGTGCTCAAATATATGCAGGTCGACGAAGTTGACCCGCGCATTGCTCACCTGCACGTTGCCGAGCCGAATGGTGGGCACACCGGCACTCTGACCTTCCTGCACATCGCCGGTCACACCGATCACCCCCTCGTTGCGCAACTCCATGGCCCGCCGCCGCGCCGCCGCCAGCGCCGCACGCAGCGCGAGATTGCCGAGGGTCTGCTGCGCTCCGGTGTCGATGACCGCCTTGACCTTCACCGGGCCGATCCACGCATCGACCCAGGGGACCTGACGGCTCGCGAACTTCACGGGTATCGTGGTGAAGCCCAAGGGTGCGGGCTGCCCGCGAGAGCGGGTGATTTCGATGCGATCCTTGCGGAACTCGACGAAGATCCGTCGATCGCTCAGCAGCCGCGTAGCCAATACGCCATCAGCGCCACCGAACGCATCGTCCACCAGAATGACGCGCTGGTTCTCGACCAGAAAATCACCGATCTCGATTCGGTCCACCGTGATCTGCGGCACGAGCGAGGAGCCTGTGGTACCGCGCAACCGCACTTGTCGTGCGCGATCAAGGCGCAGACCGAGCAGCGTTGCTGCATCACGCGACAACGCCACCGTCGTCGCACCGGTGTCCAACACGAACCGAAACGGACCTTGCCCGTCGATGAACACGGGTGCCCAGATGCGACCGATCCGATCGCGCAGAGTCGGCGCGACATACCGGGGCTCGGGCGCCGTCACGACAACTTCGGCCACAGGCGGCGCAGCAGTCTGCGCCGACGCAACAGCCGAGGCTAATGGCAGCAGAGCTGCAGCGAGCAGTGCGGCTCGCAGCGTCGATCTCACGCGAGCGCGACGATCTGGATCTCTACTTTGTAGTCGGGCGTGGCGAGTCGTGCTTCGACGGTGGCGCGGGCGGGCTTCGCCTCGGGGTGGACCCACTCATCCCAGACACTATTCATCGCCGCGAAATCCGCCATGTCGGCGAGATACACGTTGGCACTCAGAATATTCGCCTTGCTACTGCCGGCGAGCCCGAGCAGTCGATCGATCTCACCGAGCACCTGACGAGTCTGCTCCTGCACACTGCGTGAGGGGTCGGTCGCGACCTGGCCCGCGAGGAACACAAAGCCATTGGCCACCACGGCCTGTGACATGCGTTTGCCGGGTTCGATGCGGGTGATCATGCGGGTCTCCTGAGGTGGGCGTTGTGGTGTGGCCGGCAAGGTTACCAGCGGCGGCCGCTTCAGCTAGGGGATGTTTTCGCTCGAGGGCGCGTGACCGCCGGAGACACGGTATGACAACCCCGTTACTGCTGAGAACGAGTAACGGGGTGTTGATCAGCTAGCGGCAGCTGCTGAGGCTCCGCGCGCAGCGCTGGCGCGGGTCTAGCGGACGGCGGAGCGCTCGAACACCAGCACTTCACGGGCGAGTTGGTCGCCGTCGCTGAAGTACCGGGCGGTGAGCTTCAGCGTCTTCTGGTCGGCAGACACGGAGCGCTTGAAGATCGCGACCTTACGACCCTCGGCTTTGATGGTGGAGACGACCTCGTCATCCTCGCGCACCTCGATGGCGATCGTGTCGGCGGCAGGCAAGCCGGCGATCGGGTAGTCCTGACCATCGAGCCGAGCACGGAAACGCACATCCGACTCGAAACTGAGCTCCCCGCCCTGCAGGCGCAGCGCACCCTCCGCGGTTTTCGGGGCAACCCCGGTCGAGGCGAGGATGACCCCGGCGTTGGCCGGCGACACCCCCACGCAGTGCTGGCAGGCCGAAACGGCACCGGCAAGCACGGATTTGTCTTTGTTGAGCACCCAACCGGCGGTTTCGCCGGCGGTGAGCGATGTGGCCGACAGCGCGACCAGGGCCGCTAGCCCGGCCTGACGAATGTGTTGTCCCTTCATGACTTAACCCTCCGTTGAGCGGAATGTTGTCCAGCGTTTAAGCCCGAAACTACGCCTGACAATCCAAATGTCAACGTTTTGTAACAATTCTGTGGTAGTGGACCCAGCCCGCAGGGGCACGCCGGCCCGCCAGCGGCTACCATGCGCCCTCCAAACCACAGCGCCACAGGCGCGATTTGCAGGGGGACTTATGGGACTCGATCACACCGTCACACGCCTCGCCGCGGGCCTCGCGCTCGCGCTGTGCCTCGCCTCGCCCGCGCACGCCACCGACGATCTGCTCGGGCCCGCTGCCGAGCGCTCGGGCGACGAAGCGCTCGTCTGGAGCGCCAAGCTCACCTGCGGCACGACCGAGCAGGGCGTCACGCGCTATGGCATGTGGGAGGGCAAGCTCTACAGCCGCGCGCCGGGCGAAAAGGATCGGCACCTCTTCAACGTGATCGGCATCAACACCCGCCAGTGCGAGCGCCACACGCACCCGACACGCGGGGCCGGCTTTCGCAGCGTATCGCGCGAGATCATGGTGTACCTCGATCCGGTCACCGGCCAGATCATCGACACGTGGAAGAACCCGTGGACGGGTGAAACCGTTGAGGTGATCCATGTCGCCAACGACCCGGTGAACATGCGTCAGCCCACCTACGCGCGACAGGCCGACGGCAGCCCGCTCAAGGTGACGCTGCGGCAATACGACGAGGTGATTGTGTCCTCGCGCGAAGTGCCGCTCTTCTACGAGAACCCGCTCGCAGGCGCGTATCAGGAGTACATCGGCGGTACCTACCACGCGATGGAAATCTTCAACACCTACTACCGCACCGCCGATTTCACCGACACGCGTCGCGTCCGCATCGGCGAGTCACGGATCTCGTGGCAGCGCCTGTCAGGTTGGCTGCCGTGGATGCGCATGCGAGATCGTCCGGGTGTGATGATCTTCAACGCGACGGGTTACTCGACCTTCGATCGCGCGCGTATTCCGCCAAAGCTCATGCAGGTGCTGCAGACGCGTTATCCCGAATACCTCGAAGCTCCGCCGCTCGGTGACCCGCGTGAAAACGAAACCACGTGGACGATCACCAAGAAGTGGATCGATGCCAAACGCGCCGCTGGCCAGAGCGGCAAGACCAACGTCCAGGAGAAGAAATAATGTCGCTGTCCGTCCATGAAATGACTGTCCAAGTGTTCGTGCCGATGCTCGTGAACCTCGGCAAGCAACTCGACAAGGCAGCCGCCTACGCGACCGCCAAGAAACTCGAGGCCGGTGTGATCGAATCACTCCGTATCGCACCCGACATGTTCACGCTCACCCGGCAGGTGCAGCTGACCACCGACTTCGCGAAGAACAGCACCGCGCGACTCGCAGGCCTCGAGCCGCCGAAGTTCCCGGACGAAGAGAAGACTCTGGCCGAGCTGCAGCAGCGCATCACGCGCACCATCGAGTGGCTGCAGACCGTCAAGCCCGAGCAGCTCGAAGGCGCCGAACATCGACACATCGTCACACCGCTGCGTACCCGCACGTTGGAGATGGACGGCCTGCCCTTCCTGCAGCGCTGGGTGATACCGAACTTCTTCTTCCACCTGACCACGACGTATGCGCTGCTGCGTCAGGCCGGTGTCGAGCTCGGCAAGCAGGACTTCCTCGGAGGCGTCTGACCATGGGCTCGATGCGCACACGCCGGCTCGGCACACAGGGACTCGAGGTCTCCGCTCTCGGCCTCGGCACCATGGGCATGAGCGGCGTAGCCGGTATGCCGCTGATGTACGGCGAACCGGATGAGGCAGAAGGCATTGCAACCATCCGCCGTGCGCTTGATCTTGGCGTCAATTTCTTTGATACGGCTGAAGTTTACGGGCCGTACACCAACGAGATCCTGCTGGGCAAGGCACTCGCGGGTCGCCGACACGAGGCGGTGATCGCCACCAAGTTCGGTTTCACGTACTCGCTCGACAACAAGATCGCCGGCCTCGATGGTCGTCCGGAGAACGTACACAAGGCGCTCGATGGCTGTCTGCAACGGCTAGGCACCGACTACATTGACCTCTGGTATCAGCACCGCCGTGATCGCAGCGTGCCGATCGAAGAGACCGTCGGTGCCATGGCCGAGCAGGTCAAGGCGGGCAAGGTGCGCTTTCTGGGTCTCTCGGAGATGGGCGTCGAGACCATCCGCCGGGCGGACGCCGTGCACCCGATCAGCGCGGTGCAAAGCGAGTACTCGATTTGGGAGCGCAACCTCGAAGAGCCGGGGCTCAACGGCTCCCCGGGCGTGGTCGCAACCTGCCGTGAACTCGGCATCGGCATCGTGCCCTACAGCCCACTCGGGCGGGGTTTCTTTGGTGGCACGCTGCCCGACCCGGCCACACTGCCCGACACCGACTACCGCAAGCACGACCCGCGCATGCAGGGCGAGAACTACACCCGTAACCAGCGGCTGCTGCAGGCCATCGAGCGGATTGCGGCGGAACACGAGGCGAAGCCCGCGCAGGTGGCGCTCGCCTGGTTGCTGGCCCGTGGCGAAGACATCGTGCCGATTCCGGGGACGAAGCGGCGCGCATATCTCGAGATCAACGTCGCAGCGTCTTACCTGATGCTAAGCGCAGCTGAACTCGCCACGCTCGATGCGCTCGGCAACGCGAGCGGGGCGCGCTATACCGAACGCATGATGCAGATGATCGAGCGCTGAGCGGGGCGCGAGGTTCGTCGCGGCTCGCCTGCGGGGCCGCGCGTCGCGCCTTGTCGGCCCTCAGGCGCGGCGGCGGTCGGTGTCGCTGCCACCATTACCGGTGTGATCGATGACCACAGGCACGTCTCCGGCGATCACTCGCATCGAGGGTCGTGATGGTGTCGCAGCGGAGCTGGGCTCGGCACGCGGTGGCTGATCGACCACCACGCCGCCCGCGATGTAGATCCGTCGCTCGCAACGCTCAGCCAAGTCACGATCGTGGGTCGAGAGCAGAAAGGTCGTTCCGGTCTCGCGCTGAATCTCGGTCATGAGCGCAAAGGCTTGATCCGCGTTCTCACGATCGAGATTGCCGGTGGGTTCGTCCGCCAGCACCAGGGCCGGCTGGTTCATCAATGCGCGAGCGATGGCCACGCGTTGCTTCTGCCCGCCCGAGAGTCGCGTGGCCCGATAGTTCATGCGATCACGTAAGCCGACGCGTTCGAGCAACATGGCCGCCCGCTCGCGACCTGCGCGCGTCTCGCGCCACAAGCGGCCCGCGTGCGGGAAGAGCACGTTCTCGAGCGCGGTGAAGTCCGGCAGCAAGTGGTGGTACTGAAAGATGAAGCCGATCTGCTGGTTGCGAAAGTCGCTGAGCTCAGCCTCGCGCAGGGCAGTGAGTTCACGCCCCTGCATGCGGAAACTTCCCGATGTCGGTCGCATCAGCGTACCGAGGATCGACAGCAACGTGCTCTTGCCACTGCCCGAGGGCCCAAGCATCGCGACCATCTCGCCGCGGTTCAGCGTGAAGTTCACGCCCTTGAGGACCGGCGTCTGGAAGTCGCGATCGATGAATACCTTGCGGATGTCGCGCACTTCGAGAAGTGGTGCGTCATCGGCCGCAGAGGCGGGGCTGTGGATCGCGGCAGTGGTGGTGGCGCTCATGGGGGAATCGTCCTTGGATGTCACGGTCACTGGGTAATTGTTACTGGGAGATGGCTTCGACGGGGTCGATACGCGAGGCCGCACGGGCGGGCCACAGCGCCGCCGCGATGCTTGCCGCTGCAGCCAGCAGCAGCGCCACATCGTATTGACCCAGCGAGGGATCGACCGGCAGACGACGGCCGCTCTCTGCGCCGATGCCGGCAAGCAGGGTGCTGAAACTCCAGCCGAGGAAGCAGCCGACCAGCGAGCCGATCACGCCGATGAGTGCGCCCTGCAGCATGAACACCGACAGCACGAAGCGCTGCGAGATACCGAAGCTGCGCATGATGCCGATCTCGGGGCGACGACGGAACGTGGTGAGCAGCAACGCGCTCGCGACGCCGACCACGATGGTGATCAGCGTGAACATCTTGATGATGCTGCCGGAACTGCCCTGGCCCTCGAGTGCCTCGCGCAGGCGCTGGTTCTTGTCCATCCAGGCCGTCACTTCGAGGCCGGTGCTATCGGCGAGTTGGCGCGCGACCGCGCGGGCGGCGTAGATGTCGGCGAGCTTGATCTCGATCTCGGTGAGTCCCTCGGGCAGATCGAACAACACACGCGCGGTGTCGAGATTCACATAGGCGAGACGCGCATCGAGACCGTCGACGCCGGTGGCATAGAGGCCACGCACGGTCAGGCTGCGCTCGCGACCCTGACTGCTGGTCAAGAAAATCGGCTGGCCGATGGATATGCCGAGATCACGGGCGAGCTTGCGACCGATCAGCACATCGTTAAGACCAAGGCGGGCTTCGCCCTCGACGATGTTCTCGTCGATCGGCGCGATCGCTGCGAGCCGCGCGGGCTCCACACCCTTTAGCGACACAGGGAGGCTCTGCTCGCCGCGAGTGACGAGGCCGGTTCCCAGGATGTTGTAGGAAACGCCGGTCACGCCGGGCAGTGTGTCGATGACGCTTTCGACTGTGCGCCATTGCTTGATCTGTGCGCGACGCTCGTTGGCGCTCTGCGTGGCGACGAGGCGTTCGGCGCCATCGGCGGCAGGCACCGACTGTGGACGAGGCTTCGCGGGTTCGATGGTGACGTGCGCGGAGCTGCCAACCACCCGATCGATCTGGAATTCGGCGAGACCGTTGATCAGCGCGGCGTTGAAGGTGAACACCGTCACCGCCACCGCGACGCCGCCGATCAGCAGCGCCGACTGCAGACGGTTGGAGAGCAGGTAACGCAGGGCGACTTTGAGATCGAAACGCATAGTTCAGGGGCTCCGCCTACAAGGCCTTGCGTGCATCGGAGCCGCGCGGCCGCTCGCCGGCGGGTAAGGCGGTCAGATCGCGCGTCGGCAGTACGTTCTCGCCGACGAGGTCGGGGCGCGGGCTTGCCAGCAGCAGTTGGCCGCCTGTGAGGCCCTCGAGCACGATGACCCGATCGCTCGGCCACTCGAGAAATCGGATGGTCTGCTCGACCACCACGTCGTCCTTCACGGTCAGCACGCGAGCACCCGCGCCGCGACCGAGGATCGCGCTGCGCGGCACGGTGACCGCCTGATCGCGCCGTTCGATGACGAGGTTCACATCGGCCGTGAGACCGGAGCGCAGGCCGTCTATTTTTTGATCGAGTCGCAAGCGCACCTTGGCGCCGCCCGTACGCGGGTCGACCTTCGGCGAGACGTAGTACAGGGTTGCGGGAAGAGGCGTGGCGCGTCCGGCAACTAGGATGTCGGCCTTCAGGCCTTCACGAATCTCGGGCAGGTACCGCTCGTCGATGTCGGCTTCGACCTCGACATCCGCGAGCGGTGCGATCTCGTAGATGACCGTCTGCGCACTGACCACTTGACCCCGATCAACCGGGCGCGCGAGCACCACGCCGCTGACGGGCGCGACGATGCTGTTATCACGCAGGCGTGAAGCGACCTCGCGACGCGACGCGGCGAGACCCTCGAGCGAGAGGCGCGCCTGATCGAACTCGAACTTCGCAGCATCGAACTCCTTGACGGTGGCGAGACCCTGCTGCCGCAACTGCTCGATGCGCTTGAAGCTGCGCTCAGCCTCAGCCACGGCGCGCTGCTGCAGGGTGATCTTTGAGCCGGCCTCATCGAGAGCGGCGCGCGGTGCATCGGCCTCGAGCTGTACGAGCAGTTCGCCCGCGCGCACGGTCTCGCCCTCTTCCTTAGCGAGCGAGACGATTTGGCCCGGGCTCTTCGGCACGATGGTGACAGTGACCTGGGGTCGTGTGCGCCCCGAGACGGCGAGCACGCGTTCGGCAGCCCCGGCCGTGGCCTCGACCACGCCGACCGGCGTCGGTCGCGAGGAGCGATAGGCATATAAGCCGACAAGCGCGACGACGAGTACGCCGAGCACGAGGTAGCGGTAACGGGAGAGAAAACTGCGTTCTGGTTCGTCGAAAGCCATCGGGCGCCTGATCCTTGGTGCACTGCAATCCGTTGCAATATCTTAAACCACATGATCTAATGAATGCACCCTTTTTCTATTGGACCCACCATGGCCAGAGTCGCCGGTGCCCGTAACGCGCAGTTCGAGGAACGCCGTAACGCATTGATTGAAAAGGCGAAAGAGCGCCTTTCGATGCAGGACGGACAGAGCCCGAGTTTTCGCGAGTTGGCGCTCGCCGCCGGGGTCAGCGTCGCCACGCTCCGTCATTACTTCGGCGATCGGGAGAGCCTGATCAAGGCCGTCTTCGCGCATTACCTGCAGTCAGGGCAGCGGCACCTCGAGCAAACCCGCGCGCCCGACCCGGTCGAGGTCGACCTCGAAGCCTCGCTGCGCGATGTGCTGCGGCGGCTGGTGCGCGGCTGGACCGGTGGCACCGTCGGCGCCCTGCACCGCATCGGCCTCGCCGAGGGGCTGCGTCATCGGGGAACCGCCCTCGACTATCTCGTCGATGTGCTCGAACCGACACTGCAATCGATCGAGACCCGGCTGCAGGGCTATCAAGCGCGCGGTGCGATCGTCGAGTGCGACACACGGCATGCGGCGCTGATGCTGATCTCGCCGCTGCTGCTCGCGCTGCTGCACCAGCACGATCTCGGCGGCGCCCGCTGCCGGCCGTTGGCGGTCGACGCGCTCATCGACGAGCACGTCAAAGTATTCGCCAGAGCCTACCAGCTGTAGCGCACGCGGTAACGCACCACCGCTTCCGCATCGCTCGCGATCTTGAGCGGAAACACCACGGTCCGCGCATCCTGCCGCGTGTACTCCTGGCTGCGCGTGAGCAGCTTCCAATTGGCCGCACGGTAGAGCCCCTCGACCACCGACACCTCGACCGCCTCGTTCTTGCGGTTACGCACGCGGATCTCGACTTCTTCTTCGAGCCAGCGCGCGCGCGTGTCGACGGCGAAGTCCACTTGCTTGCGCTCACCGACCACGTCGAAGGCTGAGCCCAGCCTGATGCGAACCTTCTCATCCTTGGTCGTGTGATCGAGACGGTCTTCGCCGATGAACTCCAGGCTGCCGTCGGCCGTGTCGAGTTGCGAGACGCGGATGCGCCCGGCAGGGAGCGGTATGCCGAGCCCGGCCGAGCGCTCGTTGCGGAACTCAAGATAGACATCCACCTTGCCCGTACCACCCACGCCCACTTCGCGATCGAGGATGGGGCCGCCGAAGAAACTCTCGGCGCCGCGGAAGATGAGCTGTTTACGCGCTGGCACCTGACGCACCTGCTCGAAGAGTTCGAGCTGGCGTGTGGAGTTGTCGGGCAGATCCGCCGGCCGACCGAGCGTATAGAGATGGAACTCGGAGAACGCCTTCTCGGTGAAGCCCGGTGCTGCATCGGCCATCGCCATCGCTTCGACGCGCACCGCGCGACGCAGGGTCACCGTCTGATTGCGCTGCACATCGCCCGCGACGAGTTTCAGACGCGTGTTCTGGAACGACGCGCCCGACATGTTGAGGATGCTGACCCACGCCGACACGTCGAGTTGGCCGCTGTTGGCGTCCTTGCCCGGATTGAAGACGAGGTTGTAGTCGGCCCACCAGGTCACACCGCCCGTCTCGTATGACACGCGCGTGCGCTGCTTGCCACCGCGCGGCGAATTGAGGGACCACTCGAGGGTCGGTCGGGTGATGAGTCCACCCGGCAACTCGGCAAAGCGCGCCGTAGCGTAATCTTTGAGTGTAGTGATAGAGCCGTCGCTGGCGCGCAGTACGAGGCCGTCGGTCGCCGACAACAGCGTGCCCGACACCGTGCTGCCGGCACCGGCACTACCGCGCTCGACGGTCACGGTGCGACCAATGTGTTTTTGCAGCAGCTTCTGCGCGCTGACGAGATCGAACTGGTAACTCTGCTCGAGCACCCGGGTGCCAGCATCGGTGAGCGAGACGAAGTTCACGGTGGTCGGATCGATGTAGGCCGCCACATCGACGAAGCGCTGCACCGAGCGCCCGGCAGGCAACGTGAGTTCGCGCTCGTCGCGAACAATGGCGAAACCCGGAATATTGGGCTGAGCGCCCATCCCTTTGGCACCAGACACGGGCCGATAGAACTCGGCTGGAATGGCACCGGGCGTCGCAGAGCTGTAGATGGTGATGGCCGTATCGCCCGCGAGGCCGACAGACGAAGCAGCAAACATTGCCCACACTGCGCTGCGCAGCCACGCGTTATGAAACCGTTTGCCTTGGAACCGTTGGCCGTCCACTCGCATCATCCACCTCCCGCGCTGTGAGTCGCCCGCCGTGGGCCGCCCAATATGCGCCGCCCAAGGGATCCGACTGTGCGGGCACGGTACAGGTTCCCCGGCTTGCGGTCACCCCGCTGCGCCGTATCGGCGACCCTGCATGTCGGTGCCGTGTACGGCATAGCCACCGTCGGCGCGGGGTCGCAGCACGACCTGCTCGATGAGCCGCGGTGCCGTAGCCCGCGGATCGTCGGCGACGAGGCGGGCGGAGCGCTCTCGCCAGCGGCGCGGCACGCGTTCGAGCCCTAGCGCCTGGATCTCGAGCTCCCCGCTCGAACGCACCCGACACCGCAGCCATTGCTTGTAATCCTCTATGCGCAGCGCCGAGAACGCTTCGTTCGAATGCCGCCCGAACCACGCGAGCGATACGTGCAGATAGCCACCCAGGATCCACGCACCGACGGCACCACCCACCGTGAACGCCAGTAGGCAAGCCAGCACGATCACAAGTTCAGGCAGCCACTGCGCCGTCTCGGGCAGCAGCGCGGTGGCGAGTATGTAGCCACAACAGCCGAGCGTGAATGCGGCGATGAGATGCATCGTCGCATGCAGTGCGCCGCCGACGAAGCGATACCAGCGCACATGCGTATCGGTAAAAAAGATGAATCCGCCGATCACGGTGGCGAGCCACAGACCATTCACCGGATCGGTGAGCGTCGAGCGCAGCGACAGGCTGAGTGCGCAGCCGAATTCACGCACGCTGCAGACCTGCGCATCGAAATCGAAGAAACCACTGACGGCAAACCACACCGACAGCAGATAGACGCTGCCGATCAGCGACATGAAACGCGGGTTCAGCCACGGGAAGCGCCAGTGCCCACGATGCAACCGGCGCGATTGCGCTGCATCCGGCCAGGCGGCTTTCTCGGTGTAGCCGTCCTGCAGCTCGCGCTGCGGAGGCACGTGGGTTGGATGCAGGAATGCGCCACCACCGCCCGAGATGATCTTCTGCCGTCCATCGACGGCCTCGTGGCGCTTGTAGTGGTGCAGATCGCCAGTGAGCCACACCGCGACTTGTCGCCCGAGAATCTCACGCTCGATGCGCTGCAGCGTGGCATCGGTGTACTTCGGCTCGCCCGGATAACTCGTCGCATAGATCCACTGCGGACTCGGCACGCAGACGATGACGTGCGCGTCGACGGGCATCTGCGAGGCGATATCGACGAAATATTTTTCCTGCGGCTCATCGATCTGCGCACCGAACTGCAGATCGATCGCCAGCAACCACCAATTGCCCGGCAGTTGCAGCGCGAAATAACTGCGGGTCTGTCCGGTCTGGCAGCCGGCGAAGCCGCGCGCGGGTCGGCAAAACGTGCGCGAGAACGCGACCAAACTGTCGTACCAGTCGTGGTTGCCGGGCAGTGCAAAAACGCGCGGCCTACGACCTGCCGCATCGAACGCGGCCGCATACGGCTGCTCGGTGCGCTGCTCGTACGCCTCGCGAGTCGGATAGGGATAGACCTCATCGCCGCCGAACACGAGCACCTCACCACCGCGGCTTAAGTGCGTGTGGCCGGCGGCGTCCTTTACCTCGAGCTCAGCTGCGGCGAGTGCAGAGGCGATGGCATAGGTGGGATTGAAGCCATCGCCCACATCGCTCACGAAATCGAAACCGACTTCATCGGCGGCAAAATCGAAAGCACCTTGCGGCTGACTGGCAAGCGCCTCGATCAGGCGCGGATCCGAATGCCGCCCGAAGATATTCGACAGCGTGAGCATCCAGGCCGACTGCAACAGCACTTTCGGGTCATACCACCCGACCATGCCGTGGCGCGTCGGCCGCGGGCTCACGGCGCTGCACCCCGCAGGCTGCTCGCCGGCGGCTGACGCAGTACCGAGCGTGTCGCGAGCCACCCGCTGACGGCCACGAGGGTTGCACCCCCGAGCAGTCCGACGACCCAGATGGCCAGATCAAAGGCGTACGGCACCTGCAGCACCTGATGCGCGAGCACGTAGCCCGCGATGGAGGCGCCGGTCGCCGCGAGCAGACCGGACAGCAGGCCGAGTGCGGTGAACTCGGCGAGGATGCCGCGGGTCACAGTCGCGCGGCTCGCGCCGAGCGTGCGCAACATGGCGCTCTCGTAACGACGCTCATCGCGGGTGGCCTGCACTGCTGCGAGCAATACCGTCAGGCCGGCGAACAGCGTGAAGACGAACACGCTCTGCACGGCGAACACCGCCTTGTCGATCACCGAGCGCACCTGCGTCAGCAGATCGTCGAGATCGAACACCGACACGCTCGGGAAGCGACGCACGAGTTCGGCGATGACGCCACCGTCGCCCGGCTTGAAGTAAGCGCTGGTCATCCAGGTGCCGGCCAGATCATCGAGTAGATCCGGCGGGAAGACCACGAAGAAATTGGGCTGGAAGCTGTCCCACTTGATCTGCCGCACACTCGAGACCTCGGCCTCGATGGTCTCGCCGGCCACATCGAAGGTCATGCGATCGCCGATCTTCAGTCCAAGACCCTGCTGGTACTCGTCGGAGATCGACACCAGCGGCTTGCCGTGATCAGCCTCGCTCCACCAGCGACCGGCCACGATGCGATTGTCGTCGCCGAGCTCGGCCTGCCAGGTGATGTTCTGATCGCGCCTCGAGTAGCCCTCGCCGCGCGGATCGACGAATTCCATGGTCTCGATCGGCTGACCGTTAAGGGCTGTCAGACGCGCGCGGATCATGGGCAGCGCCCGCGCAGTCTTCGCACCTTCGGTATCGAGGTAGTCGAAGAATTGCTCGCGCTGATCGGGCGGGATGTTGATGAAGAAGAAATTCGGCAGATCTGCGGGCAGGCTCTTGCGCCAGTCGGTAAGCAAGTCGTTGCGCACCACGGCAAGCAGCAGCAGGATCATGATCCCAAGACCAAAGGCGACGATCTGCACGATGCTCTCGGCGCGACGACGGCTGAGGTTGGCGACCCCGTAGCGCCACGACACACCGACCGTACCGCGCAGCGCCGCGGCAAACTTCACGAGCAGCGCGCCGGCACCGGCGAGCACGACGATGAAGAGAGACAGCCCCGCGACGAAGATCAGGAAGAACGTCCAGTCGCGCACCACCCAGTACACGAGGAAGGTCACCGCTGCGACCGCAGGACCGAAGGCGAGCCACACCGCCGGCGGTGGTGGACCCATGTCGCGGCGCAGCACACGGATGGCCGGCACCCGCGACAACTGCAGCAGCGGCGGCAACGCAAAGCCTGCGAGCAGCGAGACGGCGGTGAGGAAGCCGAGCGCTAACGGCACAAGATCGGGGGGCGGCAGATCGGCGCGCAGCAGACCCTGCAAGGCCTGCACCAGCCAGGTCTGCACCAGATACCCGAACGCTGAACCGAGTAGCGCTGCTGCCAACGCGATCAGCAGTAACTGCACGAGGCTGACCGTGAGCGTGAAGTTGCTCGAGGCACCGAGCGTCTTCAGCAGCGCTACCGAATCGAGATGACGCTTGACGTAGCGTCGCGCCGACATCGCTACCGCAATGGCGCACAGCAGCACGGCCACGAGACTCGCCAGACTCAAAAAGCGACCGGCGCGATCGATGGCGGATTGGATCTGCGGGCTCGCCTCACGCACGTCTCGCAGCCGCTCGCCACGCTCACGCTCGCGATCGAGCCAGGGCTTGAATTCAGCAATCGCCTCGCGCTCGCCGGCAAAGAGCAGCGCGTGACTCGCGCGCGAGCCCGGCTGCAGCAGTTGCGTCGAGGGTAGATCGGCGAGATTCATGAGCAAGGAAGGCGCAAGCTCGCCGAAGCCGCCACCTTGATCGGGCCGCGAGATCAGCACCTGCGAGACGCGGAAACTGCGCGCACCCACCGAGACCATATCGCCAACTTTGATGCCAAGCGCAGCCAGCAACTTCGAGTCCGGCCACACCTCGCCGGGCTTGGGACCGGTCGCGCGCAACTGCGCGGTACCGAACACGGTCGAGGACACGCCGATCGAGCCGCGCAACGGGTAGGCGTCACTCACGGCGCGCAGGTTGGCGAGCTGGTTTTGATCGCCTGAGAATACGACGCTGAGTACGCTCGTGGTCCGTGCGGTGCGCAAGGAACGACGCTCTGCTTCGCGGGCATAGCGCTCGTCCGGCGCGCTCGAGGCCTCGAGACGCAGGTCCGCCGCCAACACTTCGTTCGCCTGCAGGGCGACCGATTGGCTGATACGGTTAACGAGAAAGCCGACGCCCGTGAGTGCACCGACCGCCACGGTCAGCGCGAGCAGCAGAACGCCGAGCTCGCCGGAACGCCACTCGCGTCCCAGCATGCGCAGACCCAATTGCAAGGCGCGTTGCAGCATGGATTAGCCGGGGACGACTCGTCCCGCCTCCATTACCCACATGCGCGCGCAGCGCGCCGCGAGCGTCCGATCATGGGTCACGAGCACGAGCGTGGTGTGCGAGCGGGCATTGAGATCAAACAGCAGATCGGCAATGCGCGCACCGGTGACGGTGTCGAGATTGCCGGTCGGTTCGTCGGCAAACAGCACGGCGGGTTCCGTGACGAAGGCCCGCGCGATCGCCACGCGTTGCTGCTCACCGCCCGACAACTGCCGCGGATAGTGACCCGTGCGTCCCTTGAGACCCACGCGCTCGAGTGCCGCAAGCGCCACCGGACGCGCGTCCGACCGACCCGCCAGTTCGAGCGGCAGCATCACGTTCTCGAGCGCAGTCAGCGCCGGCACGAGGTGAAACGACTGGAACACGAAACCGACCCGTGCCGCACGCAAGCGGGCGCGCCCGTCCTCATCGAGATGGGTCAGATCCTCGCCGGCCAGTAGCACGCTGCCTCGGGTCGGCGTGTCGAGACCGGCGAGCAGCGCCAACAAAGTTGACTTGCCGGCACCCGAAGCACCGACGATGGCGACCGACTCACCGGCAGTAACCTGAAAGTCGACGTCATCGACGATGGTCAGCGGCCCTTCCGGGCTGCTAACCTGTTTAACCAGTTTTCGGGCTTCGAGGACGATATCTTTGGTCACGAAACGATCCTTCGTTGCATGCATGTTGCTCGCGTTGGCAGCCTTGCCCGCCAGTGGCACGACGGCCACCGTTCCGCCGCGCACGATCCTCGTGCTGGGCGATAGCGTCAGTGCGGGCTACGGTCTCGCCATCGGGGAGGGCTGGGTCTCCCTGCTGCAAGGCCGACTGAAGATGCAAGGGTACGGTTACCGCGTCGTCAATGCCAGCGTTAGCGGCGAAACAACCACCGGCGGTCTCGCCCGGCTGCCCCGCGCCCTCAGCGTGCACCGCCCGCAGATCGTGGTGCTCGAACTCGGCGGCAACGACGGGCTGCGCGGCCTGCCCCTCGAAACCTCGCGGGCGAACCTCGAAAAAATGATCCAATTATCCAAGGCTGCAGGCGCACAAGTCGTGCTGCTCGGCATGAAGATGCCGCCGAACTATGGTCCGCGTTACGCGCAGGGCTTCGAGCGTACCTTCGCGGAGCTTGCCCGCAAGCACCGGCTGCCCTTCGAGCCGTTTTTCTTGGACAAGATCGCCCTCGTACCGGGCATGCTGCAGGCGGATGGCCTGCACCCGACGGCCAAGGCACAGCCCGCCATGCTCGATTCGGTATGGCCGGTACTCAAGCCGCTGCTGAAGCGTTGAGCGGATACGTCGCGCCCGTTGCCTGAAGCAATGGGCTGCCGCTAGAGTCGGGGCATGTCAAAACCATGGCTTGCCTCCTACCCATCCGGCGTACCCGCCGAGATCGACTCCAACCGCTACCGCTCCCTCGCGCACCTCGCCGAGGAGAGCTTCGCGAAGTTCGCTGCACGGACTGCCTACGTGCAGATGGACAAGTCGCTGAGCTTCGGCGAACTCGATCGGCAATCGCGTGCCTTCGGTGCCTGGCTGCAGCAGCGTGCCGGACTCAAGCGCGGCGATCGCGTCGCCATCATGATGCCAAACGTGCTGCAGTATCCGATCGCCCTGTTCGGCGTGCTGCGCGCGGGGGGCACGGTCGTCAATACCAACCCGCTCTACACGGCCCGCGAACTGCGACACCAACTGGTCGATTCCGGTGCCGAAGTGATCGTGATCCTCGAGAACTTCGCGCACGTGCTCGAGGAAGTCATCGGCCAAACCAGCGTGCGCAAGGTGGTGGTCACCAGCGTCGGTGAACTGCTCGGGTTCCCGAAAGGCAGCATCGTCGATTTCGTGGTGCGCCGCATCCGCAAGGGCGTGCCGGCATGGAATCTCCCCGGAGCGCAGCGCTTCGGCAACGTACTGGCGGAGGGTGCGGGCCTCAGCCTGCAAGCGGTGGATCTCCATCACGACGATCTCGCCTTCCTGCAGTACACGGGCGGCACCACCGGGGTGTCCAAGGGTGCGATGCTGAGCCACGGCAACATGGTGGCGAACGTCATGCAGTCCTCGGCGTGGACCGAGTGGGCGCTGCCGCAGGACGAGCCCGGCATCGCGATCACGGCGCTGCCGCTCTATCACATCTTCGCCTTGACGGCGAACTGCATCGTCTTCCTGCGACTCGGCTGGACCAACATCCTCATCACGAACCCGCGCGACTTCCCCGGGTTCGTCAAGGAACTCAAAAAATACCCCTTCACCTACATCGCCGGCGTCAACACGCTGTTCAACGCGCTGCTGCACACGCCCGGCTTCGATCAGGTGGATTTCAGCAAGCTGCGCTGCTCCCTGGGCGGTGGCATGGCCGTGCAGCGCGCCGTCGCCGAGCACTGGAAGCGCGTCACGGGTAACGTGCTGACGCAGGCCTGGGGCCTTACGGAGACCTCGCCCGGCGCCTGCATCAACCCGATCGACGAAGACTTCAACGATTCGATCGGCCTGCCCATCTCCTCGACCGAAATCGGCATCGCGGACGATGCGGGCAACATGCTGCCGATCGGCGAGGTCGGCGAGATCTGCGTGCGTGGTCCGCAGGTGATGAAGGGCTACTACAACCGGCCGGAGGAGACCGCGAAGGTCATGCTGCCGGACGGGTGGCTGCGTACCGGCGACATCGGGCGGATGAACGACAAGGGTTACGTGTTCATCGAAGATCGCAAGAAGGACATGATCAACGTGTCCGGCTTCAACGTGTACCCGAACGAGGTCGAGGGCGTGGCGGTGACCCACCCCGGCATCCTCGAGGCGGCGGCGGTCGCCAAAGCGGACGAGAAGTCAGGCGAAGTCGTCGCGCTCTTCGTCGTGCGCAAGGACCCCTCGCTCACCGAAGAAGACGTGATCGAGCACTGTCGCACCGCGCTCACCGGCTACAAGATCCCGCGCCACGTGTACTTCCGCAAGGAATTGCCAAAGACCAACGTCGGCAAGATCCTGCGCCGCGAACTGCGCGACGAGGCGCAGAAGCTCTAGGAACGAGCGTCGGGATTGAACAGACGGCGGTGTTCGACGATCGCATAGCGATCCGTCATGCCCGCCACGTAATCGGCGACAACCCGGGCACGAGCGGCCTTGCCGCCGCTCTGCTCGGCCTGTGCTGCGGCCGCGCGATGCTCACCGGGCAGCAGGTCCGGATCCTCGAGCAACACCGCGAACAATTCCTTGAGCACGCGCCGTGCCTTGTTGGTCATGCGCAGCACGCGGTAGTGCCGGTACAGCGCTTCGTTGAGAAAGCTCTTGAGCTCCTGGTGCTCGGCATACACGGCCTCGCTCATCGTCACGAGCGGGCGAGGCAGTTCGCGAACCGCATCGATGTTACGCGGTGCGGCCGCGGCGATTTGGGCGTCCGTGGTGGTGATCACGTCGGCAACGACACGGTTGATCATGCGACGGATGGTCTCGTGGATCACGCGCCGGCCCGTCAGCTGCGGATATTGGCGACGAACCTCCGCATGCGCCCTGCCAAAGAGTGCGAGTTCGCACAACGCCTCGGTCTCGATCAACCCCGCGCGCAGACCGTCATCGACGTCATGGTTGTTGTAGGCGATGGCGTCGGCGAGGTTGGCCAGCTGCGCCTCGAGCCCCGGCTGACGACGCTGCAGGAAGCGCTCGCCGAGCGCGCCGAGCGTGCGCGCGTTGGCCGCCGAGCAGTGCTTGAGGATGCCCTCGCGCGTCTCGAAACACAGGTTCAGACCGGGAAACTCCGCGTAGCGCTCCTCAAGCAGGTCGACCACGCGCAGCGACTGCAGGTTGTGTTCGAAGCCGCCGTACTCGCGCATGCATTCGTTGAGCGCGTCCTGTCCGGCATGGCCGAACGGCGTATGACCGAGATCGTGCGCGAGACAGATCGCCTCGGTCAGCGTTTCGTGCAGTCCGAGCGCGCGCGCAATCGTGCGGGCGATCTGCGCGACCTCCATCGAGTGCGTGACCCGCGTGCGATACAGATCACCCTCGTGGTTGACGAACACCTGGGTCTTGTAGACCAGCCGCCGGAACGCGTTCGAGTGGATGATGCGATCACGATCGCGCTGAAATTCACCGCGCCATTCGGGCGGCGCTTCAGGGTGCACCCGCCCTCGGCTACGAGTGTCGTCGGCCGCATAGGGCGCAAGCACAGGCTGTGTGCCCACGGAAGTCATCCGAAGTGTCTCCGCAGCGTGTTCTCGAGCGCTGCCGCGGGGTAGTCGGCCGTGACGAATGCCGCGCCGATGCCGCGCATCAGCACGAAGCGCAACTGCCCGGCGCGTACTTTCTTGTCGAGCGACATCGCCGCGCGCGCCTGCGTGGCGGGGACTTCCGCCGCATCAGTCCGTAGACCGAGCCGCCGCAGCAGGGTCGAAAGCCTCGCCACCTGCGCCTCGGGCATCCAGCCGGCCTCGGCCGACAGCGTCGCCGCCATCAGCAGACCTGCCGCCACCGCCTCGCCGTGCAGCCAGGTGGAATACCCCGTCACGGTTTCGATCGCATGCCCGAAGGTGTGGCCGAGATTGAGCAGCGCCCGATCGCCCTGCTCGCGCTCATCGCGCGCGACGATGGCCGCCTTGATGGCGCAGGAGCGATGCACCGCGTGCGTGAGCGCTGCAGCATCGAGCGCCAGTAACGGCTCGGCATACGCCTCGATCCAGTCAAAGAATTCGGCATCGCAGATCAGACTGTACTTGACGACCTCGGCCAGACCCGCGCGCAGTTCACGCGGCGGCAGCGTGCGCAGCGTCGAGATGTCGGCCACCACGGCCTGCGGTTGGTGGAAGGCGCCGATGAGGTTCTTGCCGCCCGGATGGTTGACGCCCGTCTTTCCGCCCACCGACGAGTCGACCTGCGCGAGCAACGTGGTCGGGATCTGCACGAAGCCCATACCGCGCTGATAGCAGGCGGCCGCAAAGCCAGTCAGATCGCCAACGACACCACCGCCGAGCGCGACGAGCAGATCGTCGCGACCGAAGCGATGCTCGACGAGCGCGTCGATGATGTGCGAGAGGGTCGCAAGTGTCTTGTGCGCCTCACCGTCGGGCAGAACGATGTCGTGCGTCTCCCGACCCGCCCGCGCCTTGTGTACGGCAGCGGCGTAGAGCGGCGCCACGGTGGTGTTGCTGACCACGGCCACCTTGCGCGCCGACAACACGCCTGCAAGCCAGGCCGAGTCCTCAAGCAGACCCGCCCCGATGTGGATCGGGTAGGAACGTTCACCGAGTTCGACCAACAACGCTGTCATGGCCGCGGCAGTATACGGTGGTCAGGCAATTGCCCGAGGATGCGCGCGACGACCCCCCCGACTCGGCTGCCGTCAGTGCTCACGATAAGGTGCGCCACACCCTCGTAGAGCGGTGCGCGTTGGCTCATCAACGCGGCGAGTCGTACCGACGGATCCTCTGCCCCGGCGAGCAGCGGCCGGTTCGCGCTGCGTCGGACCCGTCGGGCCTGCTGCGCCACCGACGTCTTTAGGTACACCACGGTGCCGTGGCTGCGCAGCGCCTCTCGATTCTCCGGCAGCAGTATGGCGCCGCCGCCCGTCGACAGTACGATGCCGCGCCGCATGACAAGATCGGCGATCACCTCCCGCTCGCGGGTGCGGAACCCGGCCTCGCCTTCCTTGTCGAAAATCAGCGGAATGTCGACACCGGTGCGTTGCTCGATCTCGGCATCCGAATCGACGAACGGCAGACCGAGCGCCCGGGCGAGCTGCTTGCCCACCGCGGTCTTGCCCGAGCCCATCGGACCCACCAGAAAAATGTTAGCTGCCTCGTCCATCGTCTCTCGCCTGACTGCCACTGCAAGCCTACCGCAGGCGATGCCGCCGCAGGGGGTTGGGGCCGCGGCGGGTGCATTCCGGTAACATGTCGCCCCTCGTGAAGTACCTGCCCAAACTCGTCTACTGGCTCGCGGCGCTGCTGCTTGGCGGGCTGATGCTCATCGTTGCCGGTATCGCCGGGGCGTACATCTATCTGCAACCCTCGCTGCCGAGCGTCGAGGCGATGCGGCGGATCGAATTGCAGGTGCCGCTGCGGGTCTACTCGAGCGACGGCAAGGTCATCGCGCAGATCGGCGAGCAGCGCCGCAACCCGGTGAGCTACGAGCAGATCCCCGAACTGGTCAAGCAAGCCTTTATCGCTGCCGAGGATGACCGCTTCTTCGAACATGCCGGCTTCGACTATCAGGGCATCCTGCGCTCGATCATCGTCAATCTCATTCCCGGCTACCGGCTCGAAGGCGCGAGCACTATCACGCAGCAGACCGCGAAGAACCTCTTCCTCACCAACGATCGAACTTGGCGACGCAAGGGTCAGGAGATGTTCCTCACCTACCGCATCGAACGCGAGTTCACCAAGGAGGAGATCCTCGGGCTCTATCTGAACGTGATCCACTTCGGCAAGCGCACCTATGGCATCGCCGCTGCGGCCGACCTGTACTTCGGCAAGACGCTCGACCAGTTGACGCTCGCCGAAGCCGCCACGCTCGCGCGTGTGCCTCAAGCGCCCTCGCGCTACAACCCGATCAACAACCCGGAAGCGGCCGCCCAGCGCCGCGGCTACGTGCTGCGACGCATGCGCGAGCTCGGCTATATCGACGAACTGGCCGAACAACGTGCCGCAGCCGAAGTGGTACAAGCACGCCTGCACGCGCAATCGTTCGACGTCGAGGCGCCCTACGTCGCCGAGATGGCGAGACTCGAACTCGTGCAGCGCTTCGGTGCGGCCGCACAGAACGAAGGCTATCGGATCTACACGACCGTCGATTCGACCAAGCAGGAAGCAGCCAATGCAGCCTTACGCGCCGGGCTCATCGACTACGATCGTCGGCATGGCTGGCGCGGCGCACGCAGTAAAGTCGAGCTGCCGGCTGAAGAAACGGCGCCCGCACTCGAAGCGCTGCTCGATGAGGCGGTAGCCACCGGCTCGCTGACTCCTGCGGTAGTGCTCAAGGTCGAGCCGCGTTCCGCACGCGTGTATGTCCGCGGCAGCGGCTTCGCCGAGATCGGCTGGGAGGGACTCTCCTGGGCGCGCCGCAAGCAGGGCAAGGGCTTGGGTCCCTCGCCAAAGAGCGCCGGGGAAATCATTGCGCGCGGCGATCTCATCCACGTCACGAGCGAACTGGCCGAAGCGAAGCCCGGCAACGCGACGACGCAACCGCCGGCGCAGCGCAGCCTCGTCTTCAATCTCGCGCAGATCCCCGAGGCCTCCGCGGCACTCGTCGCCCTCTCGCCCAACGATGGCGCCATCGAGGCGCTCGTCGGCGGCTTCGATTATTTTGATCAGGCCAACGGCAAGTTCAACCGCGCCATCCAAGCCAAGCGTCAGCCGGGTTCGGGATTCAAACCCTTCCTGTACTCCGCGGCACTCGACAACGGGCTGACGCCGTCCTCGGTGGTGCTCGATGCGCCCTTCGTCATCGACGATCCGAACATGGAAGAAGCGTGGCGACCAGAAAATTCAAGCGGTGATTTCGGCGGCCCGACGCGTCTGCGCGAGGCGCTCGTCAAGTCACGCAACCTCGTCTCCATCCGCGTGCTGCAGGCGATCGGCATGGAGCCTGCGCTCACCTACGCGCAGCGCTTCGGCTTCGAGCGCACGAGCCTGCCGCGCAATCTCACGCTCTCGCTCGGCACGATGAGCACCACGCCGCTGCAAGTGGCCGCGGGCTACGCCGTGTTCGCCAATGGCGGCTACCGCATCCAGCCGTACTTCATCGAGCGCATCGAAGATCCGCAGGGCAAGGCGGTATTCCAGGCCGCCCCGCGCGTGGTGGCGCCGGAATGCGATGTCGCCGTGCCTGCAGCGAGCAGCGTCGATGCGCGGGGTCTCGACGAAGAGACCGCTGCAACCACAGCCGCTGCTCCTACAGCCACTGCACCGGCAGCCGATGCAGCTGCAGCGCCCGCGGCAGTGTCCCGCGCCTGCACGCGGGCTGCGACAGAGGTCGCCCCGCGCGTCATCAGCGCGCAAAACGCCTGGCTGATGACCGACATGCTGCGCGAGGTCATAACCCGCGGCACGGGACGCCGGGCCCTCGCGCTCGGTCGCAGCGAACTGGCCGGCAAAACCGGCACGACCAACGAGGCGCGCGATACCTGGTTCAACGGCTACGGACACACCCTGGTGGCCTCGGTCTGGGTGGGCTTCGATCAATCGAAACCGCTCGGTGAAGGCGAAGAAGGCAGCCGTACCGCCGTGCCGATCTGGGTCGACTTCATGCAAGACGCGCTGAAAGGCGTACCCGATCGCAGTTGGCCGATGCCGGGTGGCCTCGTGCAGGTACGAATCTCGCCCGACACCGGCGAGATCGCCAGTGCCGATGATCCGACAGCAATCTTCGAGACCTTCATGATGGATCGACTGCCCACGGGTGGTCTGATCGGTGGCGATGCAGCCATGCCCGGACAGCCGGCGAGCCCGGATGCACCCTCCGAGCCGCTCTTCTGACGTCTCGACATCGCGATGAAAAAGCCTGCGCCGCGAACCGAACACCTGCGCCGCGCCCTCGCCCAGGAAGCGGCCCGGGTGATGGCCGAGCACGGCGTGCGCGACTTCCTGCTCGCCAAACGCAAGGCAGCTGAGCGCTTCGGCGTGGTCGATGGCAGCGTGTTGCCCCGCAACACGGAAATTGAAGAGGCCCTAAAGGAGTATCAGCGCCTCTTCGGTGGCGAGGGGCACGAGGCCTCACTGCACGCGCAGCGACAAGTCGCGCTCGATGTGATGCATCGGCTGCAGGAGTTCAAACCCCGCCTCGTCGGTGCCGTACTCACCGGAACGGCCACCGCACACGACGATGTGATCCTGCACGTGTTCGCCGATCGCATGGAGGCAATCACCCTGCGCCTGCTCGAGCACGGCGTACCGTTCGAGCTTGCCGAGCGGCGAACGCGATTCAATAGCGAACGGGTGGTGAATCAGCCGAGCGTACGGCTCGAGGTGGACGATCAGCCCGTCGAACTCGTGGTGTTCGGCATCGACGGCATCCGTCAGGCACCGGTCAGTCCCATCGACGGCAAGCCGATGCGCCGCGCGGACGCGAACGAGGTGGCTGCGCTGCTGTAGGGCGGCCCGTTGGTCAGTCGGCGTGCCGCCGACGGCGGCAGATCAGCGCTTGCCGATCGCGACGTAATCGCGCTTCGGTGCACCCGTGTAGAGCTGTCGTGGCCGACCGATCTTGTAACCGGGGTCGCTGATCATCTCCTGCCAGTGCGACACCCAGCCCGCCGTGCGCGCGATGGCGAACATCACGGTGAACATCGAGCGCGGGATGCCGAGCGCGCTGTAGATGATGCCCGAATAGAAATCGACGTTCGGGTACAGCTTGCGAGCGATGAAGTAGTCGTCCTTGAGGGCGATTTCTTCGAGCCGCTGCGCGAGCTCGAGCAGCGGGTTGTCGGCGCGGCCCATCTTCGCGAGCACCTTGTGGCACATCTCGCGGATGATCTTGGCGCGCGGGTCGAAATTTTTGTACACGCGGTGGCCGAAGCCCATCAGCCGTACGTTGCTCGTCTTGTCCTTCACCTGCGCGAGGAACTTCGGAATGTTGTCGACGGTGCCGATCTCCTCGAGCATCTCGAGCACGGCCTCGTTCGCACCGCCATGTGCGGGGCCCCAGAGCGCCGACACGCCGGCGGAGACCGCTGCGTACGGATTGGCGCCGGTGGAGCCTGCGAGACGCACCGTCGAGGTGCTCGCGTTCTGCTCGTGATCGGCATGCAGGATCAGCAACAGGTCGAGCGCCTGCGCAGCGAGCGGATCGACGTGATACGGCTCGCAGGGCACGGCGTAATACATGTGCAGCAGGTTGCTGCAGTAGTCGAGATCGTTACGCGGGTAGATGAACGGCTGGCCGATCGAGCGCTTGTAGGCGGCCGCGGAAATCGTCGGCAGCTTGGCGATGATGCGGTGGGCAAAGATCTCGCGATGACGCGGGTTATTGATGTCCATCGAGTCGTGATAGAACGCCGACATCGAAGCGACAATCGCGCTCACCATCGCCATGGGGTGCGCGTCGTAGTGGAATCCGTTGTACATGCGCAGCAACGACTCGTTGATCATCGTGTGCCGCTGGATGTTCACGCTGAAGTCGGCGAGCTGTTTGGCATCCGGCAATTCGCCGTTGAGCAGCAGATAGGCCACTTCGATGAAGGAGCTCTGCGCCGCCAACTGCTCGATCGGGTAACCGCGATAGAGCAGCACGCCGGCATCGCCGTCGATGTAAGTGACCTTGCTCTCGGTGCTCGCCGTGGCCATGAAGCCCGGGTCGAAAGTGAAAACGCCGTGTTCCTTGTTGAGGGCGGCGATGTCGAGCACGTCGGGGCCAATGGTGCCGGAGCGAACCGGCAGCGTGGACTTCTTCCCCGAGGCTACGTCGAGCAGTTCGAATGTCTTGTTTGTCATGGGCAGATCTTTCGTCAGCGTGTGGCAGAAAGTTGACACGCTCGCGTGACGGAATCAAGGCAAGCCGGCGCTATTTCGTCACTCGACCACCTTGTAGCGATCACCCGGGCGCAGCGTGCGGTTCGGGTACAGCCCGTTGATGAGCAGCAATTCCTCTTTCTGGAAGCGCTCCACGGGCACATTCTCCGCGTGGTCCTCGAGGCGCGTGTCGGCTGTGGCGGTGCGGATGCGGATCCGGTAGGGCTCGGCGAGCGGAAACTCTGCGGGCTTCAAGCCGCGTAGCGTTTGGGCAACGCTGACGAACAGCCCGTCGGACTCGGGGATACCGCCGCGCGAGGCACGACTCGCACCGGCGAAGATGTAGGCGCTCTTGCCCCGGTACAGCACGATCCAGCGCACGGGCCCGGCGCCCCGATCGAGCGGCGAGCCGGAGTTTGTCCGCACCGTGTAGCCCTCCATGCCGTTGGCCGTGATGGGCTCGCCGCCGCTCAGGCTGGCGCCGCGCAGCTGCGAGAGCAGAAACTCGCGTGGGCCCTGCGTCGGTGGATACTCCTGCAGGGTGATCTGCATCACCGTGTCCTTGTTCGGCGTGAAGGCAAGCAGCCGGTCACGCTGGTTGTCGACCGTCCAGGCGCGCGGGAACGCGAGCGTGATGCCGAGATCGGCGTGATAGAGGCGGTTGCCGCGCACGATGCCCTGAGCACGGCTCGAGCCGTAGGTCATGCCATCGAGCGCCTGCAGGTACCGGTCGCGGTTGTCGAGCCAGCCGCCGGGCGGCGAGTCGACCACGTTGGCGGACATCTTCGCGGCCTGGATGGCCCGCGCATCCGGGGTCGGGTGCGAGGAGAACAGGCCGTGGTAGATCCGTGGCTCGCGGCCCTCGGCCCGCGCCCGGTCACGCTCGAAGCGCTCGCCCTGCTTGAACATCTCGAATACTTCGGTCATCGCCTCGGGTCGATAGCCGGCCCGGGTCGAATACTTGAGCCCAAGACGGTCCGCCTCGAGTTCGTTCTCGCGGCCATAGCCCTGCATCCAGGCCGATGCGCCGAGACTGGCGAGATCCGCCACCGCCCCCGAGCCCGTGTACATGGCGGCAGCCGTGGCTGCGAGCGTTGCGAGCACCCCGCGCGTGGTGCGCTCTTGCGGGTGCCGCGCGGTGACATGCGCCACCTCGTGGCCGAGCACCGAGGCCAGTTCGGATTCCGAATTCAGGTTGCGCAGCAGGCCGCGGTGCACGTAGACGTAGCAGCAACCGGTGGTAAAGGCGTTGATGGAGTCATCGTCGATGACGACGAACTTCCACTCCGCATCAGCGAGCTCGCTCATCTTGGCGACGCGCTGCCCGACCTCGCTGACGTAGTCCTGCAGCGCCTGATCCTCGTAGACGCCGTAGGCCTTGAGGATCTGCTCGTGCGCCTTGCGTGCGCTCGCGCTTTCCTTGGGCTTCTTCGCCTTCGTCTGGCTGAAGCCCACCGGAGCGGTAGCCAGCAGCAGCAATGCCAGGCCTGCCGTGATGAACCGTCGCATGTTGCGCATCGTCATGATGACCTCGGAGGCCCGAAAACTAGCAGAAGTTCCCTCGCGCGCTAAGTTCGCCGAGCCAGAAATGCAACGGGGCGCCCGTAGGCGCCCCGAGACGAAGACTACCGCGCCGGCGACGGACCGGCAGGACGGTGCGGTCAGCGCGCCGCAGCGGCGGCGTACTTCTTACGGAACTTATCGACGCGGCCGGCCGTGTCGACGATCTTCTGCTTGCCCGTATAGAAGGGGTGGCAGCTCGAGCAGACTTCGACCTGCAGGTCGTTCCCGAGCGTCGAGCGCGTCTTGAACGTGTTACCGCAGGAGCAGTTGACGTTGATTTCGGAGTATTCCGGGTGGATCGAGGCTTTCATGGGCGGCCTACCGAGACAAGCGGGTCAAAAAGGGCGCGCAGTCTATCGGTGTCCCGGCTCAGGCACAAGGGCTCTGTCGACCCATCCGCCGCCGGCTTCCCCCGGGCGGCGGCCCCGCCGCGATTTCTGTCCACAGTTTCTGTGGATAACTCTGTGGACGAGACCCCGTCTGAGCGGGTTTTCAGCGGAGATTTAGGCATTTCTGCGGTGTTGCTCAAAAAATGTGAGTCTTATTTTATTGATATATTTCATGTACTTGCGTTTCTGTTCTTGCAACAAATCTGAAAAAAACGCGCGAAATGCCGTTACTGCTGAGTTTTTTCCCGGGCTGTGCATAGCCCTGGCGAATTCGTCGACGAAAATGCCTAAGTGCCCGATTCGCTTGGCAGGAATTCGACCAACAGGTCGTTGAGATACTGCAAACCGGAGGACGTGGGCCGGACCCGCTCGCCCTCGATGGCCACTAGCCCCCGCTGCGACAGGCGCTCGAGGGTGGGCCATACGGTCCGCCAGGGCAGGCCGATCGCGAGCTCGAACTGCGGGGCGGCAAAGCCGTCGAGCAGTCGCAGGGCATTGAGCATGAATTCGAACGGCCGCTGCGCCGGGGCAACGTCCGTCTGCACCAAGGCCCCGCGCGGATCACGCTGGAAGCGGCGCGGATCGCGCGGCTGCGTGGTGCGCACGATGCGCCACTCGCCGCTCGCCGGATCCCGTCCGCTGAGTTTGCCGTGCGCCCCGGCACCGAGACCCAGGTAATCGCCGAAGTTCCAGTACAGCAGGTTGTGGGCGCAGGCCCGACCGGAGCGGGCGTAGGCGGAGACCTCGTAACGCTCGAAGCCGGCGGCCTGCAAGGCGGGCAGACAGGCGGCGAGAATCTCGACGGTGGTGTCTTCGTCGGGCAGAGCCGGCGGCGGCTGCGCGGCGAAGGGCGTACCGGGCTCGAGCGTGAGGTGATAGTGCGAGATCTGCGCAGGCGAAAACGACAGCGCCGCCTGCACGTCCGCGAGCGCCTCGGCGACACCTTGCCCAGGCAGCCCATACATCAAGTCGATGTTGAAGTTGTCCACGCCGGCCGCATGCAGCTCGGCCAGAGCGCTCGCCGTCTCGGCGGGTGAATGCACACGACCGAGCGCACGCAGCCGCGAGGCATCGAAGGTCTGCGCGCCGACCGAGACGCGATTCACGCCGGCCGCGGCGTATTCAGCGAAGCGCCCGCGCTCGATGGTGCCGGGATTCGCCTCGAGCGTGATTTCCGCAGCCGCGGCGATGGGCAGTTCGTCACGCAGTCCTTGCAACACCCGACCGATCGCGGTCGGCGAAAACAGGCTCGGCGTACCACCGCCGAGAAAGATACTCGTCACCGACCGACCGCCCAGAAACTGCGCGTGGCGCTCGACCTGTGCACGCAGATCAATACACAGTGCATCGACGTAGGCCTGCTCAGGCAGTGGTCCGCGCAAGGCGTGCGAGTTGAAGTCACAGTACGGACATTTGCTCACGCACCATGGGAAGTGCAGGTAGACGCCCAGCGGGATCGTCATGCAGCGGCGCGCGGCAGCCGCTGCAGCAGATCGCGCAGCGCCTGACCCCGATGACTCGCAGCGTGTTTGCGCGCTGCATCAAGCTCGGCCACGCTCGCACCTGCGGCGTCGAACGGCGCGAACACCGGGTCGTAGCCGAATCCGCCCGCGCCGCGCGGCGCGGTGAGGATCAAGCCTTCCCAACTGCCCGTACCGAACACGGGCTGCGGGTCTTCGGCATCGCGCACGAAGGCGATCACGCAACGAAAACGTGCACGGCGTGCAGCGGGGTCTACGCCCTCGAGCGCGGTCAGCAACTTGGCGATGTTGGCCGCGTCATCCGCGGCGGGGCCTGCGTAGCGAGCCGAGTACACCCCGGGCGCACCGCCGAGTGCATCGACCTCGAGACCCGAGTCGTCGGCCATCGCGGGCATGCCGCTGCGCGCCGCGGCGTGGCGCGCCTTGAGCAGTGCGTTGTCGGCAAAGGTCTGTCCGGTTTCTTCCGCCGATTCGATGCCGAGGGCGCCCTGCGCGACGAAGTGCAACTCGAGCGGGGCCAGCATCTCGGCGAACTCGCGAACCTTGCCGGCATTGCCGGTGGCCAGCACCACCTTCACTGGGCCACCCTCACTGGGCGATCGCCGCCGTCTGCAGCGCGTGCAGCTCGTCGATGCCGCGTGCGGCGAGGGCCAGCAGCGCATCGAGTTCGTCGCGACGGAACGCGTGGCCCTCGGCCGTGCCCTGGATCTCGACGAACCGGCCGCCATCGCGCATCACGACGTTCATGTCAGTCTCTGCCTGCGAGTCCTCGGCGTAATCGAGATCGAGCACGGGCACACCACCACAGATACCAACCGACACCGCAGCCACCTGGCCATGCAACGGCAGCTCGGTGAGCAGACCACGTCGCTTCAGGGCATTGCAGGCATCCACCAGCGCCACGTAGCTGCCAGTGATCGCCGCGGTGCGCGTGCCGCCGTCGGCCTGCAGCACGTCGCAATCGAGCGTGATCGTGCGCTCGCCGAGCGCCGACAGATCGATGATGGCGCGCAGACTGCGCCCGATCAGTCGCTGTATTTCCTGCGTGCGACCGCTCTGCTTGCCCTTGGCCGCCTCGCGCGGCGAACGCGTATGCGTCGCCCGCGGCAGCATGCCGTACTCGGCGGTGACCCACCCCTGTCCGCGTCCGCGCAGAAAGCCCGGCACTCCCTCTTCGATACTCGCCGTGCACAACACGCGCGTGCCGCCGAATTCGACCAACACCGAACCTTCGGCATGGCGGGTGAAATGACGCTGGAAGTTGACGGCACGCAGCGCATCGGCGCTGCGGCCACTCGGCCGTTTGAACTGGGTCATGACTATGAACTCATAGAAAAGCGATGACAGGGAAAAGGAACGACAGGTCGGGTTGCGATAGACTGCCCGCTTTATACACCATGATGCAGCGGCCACCATGATCAGCAGCATGACGGGCTTCGCCCGGCGCGAAGTCTCCGGCGCCTTCGGCCAATTGACCTGCGAACTGCGCAGCGTCAATCACCGGTATCTGGAACCCGGCTTTCGCCTGCCGGAGGAATTGCGCTCCGTCGAGACGGAGCTGCGGCAAATCCTTGCCCGCGAACTGCGTCGCGGCAAACTTGACTGCACGATCCATCTGCGCGGCGCGCATCAGGCCGAGCGCGAGTTGCTGGTCGACGAGGCGGCGCTCGCCCGCGTGCTCGCGCGCGCGCAGGACATCGCAGGCCGCGTCACCGCAGGCCAGCTCACCGGCAGCGCACCGATCAACCCGTTCGACGTGCTGCGCTGGCCCGGCGTACTGAAGGACGAGGCGCCTGACAGCGAGAGCCTGCAGACGGCCTGTCGCGCCCTGTTCGGCGAGACCGTGCGCGAGCTCGCCGCAGCGCGCGCGCGTGAAGGCGAGCGGCTACGTGAGCTCATCGAACAGCGCTGTGAGGCCCTCGCCGTGCTGGTGTCGAGCGTGCGAGCTCGCATGCCGGAAATCCGCGAACGACTGCGCAGCAAACTGCACGAACGGCTCGCCGAAGTTGCGGCCAGCGTCGATGCCGAGCGCTTCGAGCAGGAACTCGTACTGATCTTGCAGCGCGCCGATGTCGACGAGGAGCTCGATCGGCTCGACGGTCACATCATCGAGATCCGTCGTGTCATCGGCGGCACCGAAGCCGCAGGCCGCCGCCTCGATTTCCTGATGCAGGAACTCAATCGTGAGGCCAACACCCTCTCGTCCAAGTCGCAGGAACTCGACACCACGCGGCTCGCCGTCGATATGAAGGTGCTGATCGAGCAGATGCGTGAACAGGTGCAGAACATCGAATAGCTCGCACCCGTCGACAGAGGCGCGCGTGACGCGCGATGGCGCGCTTTCAGAGCATGCGATCGGCGAACTGCTTGGCCCAAGCTACAGTCTTGCGGTTCGAGTTGCGCACGCGCTTGACCTGCAGCTTCGCCATGTTCTTGTAGATCACCGCAGCAATGTCGGGGGCGGCGTCGATCTTGCGGCCATCGAATGACAGCGAGACGCAATCCTCGAGTGCCCGGATGCGTGCCGAGCGCGGCTCGCCATCAATCAACGCCATCTCGCCGAAGGTTTCGCCCGGCCCGAGTTCAGCCAGTTTGGCCCACTCGTGTCCGTCCTTCTTTTCGACGATGGCCTGCCCCTTAAGCAGAATGAAGAAGTTGTAGCCGGTGTCGCCTTCGTTGAAGAACAACTTGTCCTTAGTGATGTTCACTCGCTCGGCACCGGTCACCAGCCGCTCGAGCCGCGGCACGTCGAGCCCGTTGAACAAGGCGACGTTGGTGGACAGTTTCTGCAGGAACTCGTCGATGGCACGAACCACTGGATCCTCTTCGACGACCTTCGACTGGGCATTGCTCGGCCGCCGGTTGAAGAATAGCAGGGCGGTGGCCGCTTGAAACTTGGCTTACTATTCCGCCTGAACGAATCCGGCCCTGACCGCATGAACCTAGCCCTGACTGCATGAATCCGCATATCCCGAGCGCCCCGTCTGGCGACGCTGCCCCGCGATCTCGCGGCGGCCGGCTGTTCGTCATCGCCGCGCCGTCCGGCGCCGGCAAGACCAGCCTCGTCAAGGAGCTTTTGGCTCGCGAACCCAACCTGCGCGTCTGCGTCTCGCACACCACCCGGCCGCGACGGCCCAATGAGGTAGACGGTCGTGACTACCATTTCGTCGAGGTGCCGACGTTTCGGCAGATGATCGACGCGGACGGTTTTCTCGAACACGCGCTGGTGTTCGACAACCACTACGGCACGAGTCGCGCCGCACTGGCCGAAGCGTTCGGCCGAGGGCACGACGTCATACTCGAGATTGATTGGCAGGGTGCCGAACAGGTTCGCGAGCGGACCCGGGACCCGGCGCGCGGTACGGCCGGCTGCATCGGCATCTTCGTTTTGCCGCCCTCGCGTGCCGAACTCGAAGCTCGCCTGCGCAATCGCAAGACCGACAGCGACGAGGTCATCGCCCGCCGCCTGCGCGATGCGGTTTCCGACATGAGTCATGCGGGCGAATTCGACTACGTGATCATCAACGACCACTTCGAGACGGCGGTGCGCGACCTGCAGCGCATCCTCGATGACGACGCCCGGGACCTGCTGTCCGACCGGGCGGCACTCGCTACGCTGATGACCCAGTTGCTGGCCTAGGCCCTCGCCAGAAGGGCCGCCGGCTGGCCTGAAAGGTGCGCCTGCCGTATACTGCTCGGCCCTGTTTGGAAGGCCGCAGCACATGGCACGCATCACCGTAGAAGACTGTCTCCAGAACGTCGACAACATCTTCCAGCTCGTGATCCTGGCGTCGCAGCGTGCACGTCGGCTGGCCAACGGTGCCGAAGCCACCGTGCCCTGGGAAAACGACAAACCGACGGTCGTGGCCTTGCGCGAGATCGCTGCCGGTAACATCACCCCGGAGATGCTGCTCGAGCCGGAACCGGAGCCGGAACCGGAACCGAGCCTGCTGCCCGACATCATGGAGCCGGATCCGGGCTTCCGCGCGCCGCAGTTCGGCCTCGGAGACTGACCCAAAGACCCTGCGGGGCGGAGTTCGCTTGGACTATGCGCAGACGCTGCTTGGCTTTCTGCCTGGCGGATCCCGCAGGACGCCGGGGCTCAAGGAACTGCTGAGCGCCGCAGGCGCGTACCTGCCCGCCGAACAAGTCGATCGAATCCGTCTTGCCGCCGAATTCGGCGCAGAGGCCCACCGCGGCCAAAAGCGCAAAACGGGTGAGCCCTACATCGCCCACCCGGTGGCAGCGGCTGAGATCCTTGCCAATCTGCGCGTCGACACCGACACCATCGTCGCCGCGATCCTGCACGACGTCATCGAAGATACGCCCATCGCGAAGGACGAGATCGCCTCGCGTTTCGGTGACGGCGTCGCTGAGATCGTCGATGCGGTAACCAAGCTCGACCAGATCCAATTCAAGAGCCGCGAGGAAGCGCAGGCCGAATCGTTCCGCAAGATGCTGCTCGCGATGGTGCGCGATCTGCGCGTCATCCTCGTCAAGCTCGCCGATCGGCTGCACAACATGCGCACGATCGAAGGCATGTCGCCGGTACGCCGTCGCGCCATCGCCCGCGAAACGCTCGACATCTACGCGCCGCTCGCCGAGCGCCTCGGCCTCTACGCCATGAAACTCGAGCTCGAGGATCTCGGCTTCCGTGCACTCTATCCGCAGCGCTACCGCGTCATCGAACGCGCGCTGAAGCGGGCCCGCGGCAACCAGAAAGAATTCCTTGGACGCATTTCGGAGAGCATCTCGACTGCGCTCGCCAAGGCGGAGATCTCGGCCGAGGTCGACACCCGCGAAAAGCACCTCTACAGCATCTACCGCAAGATGCTGCGCAAGCGCTCTGCGCTGGCCGAAATCGTCGACGTCTACGGATTGCGCGTGATCGTCGATTCGGTGGATCACTGCTATCGCGCACTCGGCGTGGTACACAGCCTGTTCCGGCCGATGCCGGGTCGATTCAAAGATTACATTGCCATCCCGCGCGTCAACGGCTATCAATCGCTGCACACGACGCTGTTCGGACCCAACGGATTGCCGATCGAAGCGCAGATCCGTACGCGCGACATGCACCGTATCGCCGAATCGGGCATCGCCGCACACTGGAAGTACAAGTCCGGCGACTTCTCCTCCACCTTCGGCAACGCGCAGGCCCGCGAGTGGCTCGCGAACCTCATCGCGATGCAGGAGAGCGGCACCTCGGAGGAGTTCCTCGAGAGCGTGCGGGTCGATCTTTTCCCGGACAAGGTCTACGTCTTCACGCCGAAGGGCAAGATTCTGCGACTGCCGCGCGGCGCCACGGTGGTCGACTTCGCCTACGCGGTGCACACGGATGTCGGCAACCGCTGCGTCGCCGCCAAGGTCGATCGGCGTCTGGCGCCGCTGCGCACGCAATTGAAGAACGGTCAAACAGTCGAGATCGTCACCGCTCCGGGTGCGATACCCAATCCCGCCTGGGTGAATTTCGTCGTCTCCGCCAAGGCGCGTGCCGCAATCCGCCAATACCTCAAAGGTCTGCGTCGCTCGGAGGCCATCGAACTTGGCCAGCGGCTCATCAACCAGTCGCTGGCGGAGTTCAAGCTGTCGCTGACCGACATCAGCGATGCCGCCATCGCCGCCACCGTGGCCGAACTCGGCATGACGGATGTCGACGAACTGTTCGAAAAAGTGGGTCTCGGCGAGCGGCTCGCACCGCTGATCGCCCGGCGACTCGGGCCGGCGGCAAGCTCTGTATCCGTCGATGGCGAGAGCGTCGCGGCAGCACCCGCACCGCTCGCGGTTGCCGGCACCGAAGGTTTGCTCGTCAGTTATGCGCGCTGCTGCTTTCCGGTACCGGGCGATGCCATCCTTGCGCACCTCTCCAGCGGGCGCGGCATCATCGTGCATCGCGAGGAGTGCGCCAACGTCGACGACTACCGCAAGCATCCGGAGAAGTGGCTCTCGGTGGTCTGGGCAGAGGGTACGGAACGCTTGTTCAGCAGCGAGATCCGCGTCGAGGTGGCCAACCGCATGGGCGTGCTTGCTGCAGTGGCTGCCGCAATTGCGGGGACCGAGACCAACATCGACCACGTCGAACTCGAGGAGCGCGACGCACAGACCTCAGCACTCGTCTTCGAGATCAAGGTGCGCGATCGCAAGCACCTCGCCAACGTGCTGCGTGTGATCCGCCGCATGCCCGACGTGCTGAAGCTCTCGCGTACACTTGCGGTACGCACCCGCGACGACAAGTAACGCGACGATAGATAATTAAGGAGCCCACCATGACCCGCCAGATCATCAGCACGCCGGACGCCCCGCAGGCCATCGGCACCTATTCGCAGGCTGTTCGCGTCGGCCCGACGGTCTATATCTCCGGCCAGATCCCCCTCGATCCCGCCACCGGCACGCTGGTCAGCGGCGACATCGAACTCGAGATCCGCCGCGTGTTCGACAATCTCTCCGCGATCGCCAAAGCCGCGGGCGGCTCGTTGCAGCACGCCGTCCGCGTGACCGTCTATCTCACCGACCTCGCAAACTTCGCCAAGGTCAACGAAATCATGGCGCAGTACTTCCCGCAGCCGTGGCCGGCACGCGCCGCGATCGGCGTCGCGCAATTGCCGCGCGGATCGCGGGTCGAAATCGACTGCATCCTGCATCTCGACTGAGTCACGACTGCAGCGCCGGATGACTGAGCCGCGCGAACAGCGACCGGTGACCGCGCTGCGCGGCGTGGGTGAGGCGCTGGCGGCGCGGCTCGCCGTGCTCGGCGTGGAGCAGGTGCAGGATCTGCTGTTCATCCTCCCCACACGCTACGAGGACCGTACGCGGATCCAGCCGATCGGCGCACTGCTCGCAGGCGGCAGGGCGGTCATCGAGGGTGAAGTGCAACTGACCGAAGTCGTGTTCCGACGACGACGACAGATGCTCTGCCGCATTGCAGACGGATCAGGTTTTCTAACGCTGCGGTTTTTCCATTTCTCGACATCGCAGCAGCAAGGTCTCGCCCGTGGGCATCGCATTCGCTGCTTCGGTGAAGTACGCCGCGGCCCACTCGGTCTCGAAATGGTCCACCCCGAGTATCGGCGCGTGTTCGACACCGATGCCGCGCTCGAGGAATCACTCACCCCCGTATATCCAGCCACCGAGGGTGTCAGTCAGGGCCGCTTGCGCGCGCTGATCGGCCAGGCCTTGCGCGAGGTGGAGACCGCGGGCGTGCGCGACTGGCTGCCCGCGCCGCTGCTGGCGCCGCTCGGCCTACCCGAACTGCGCGATGCGCTACGCCAAGTGCATCGACCTCCCGTGGATGTCGAACTCGAGGAACTTGAGGCGGGTCGTCACCCGGCGCAGCGCCGTCTGGCCTTCGAGGAGTTGCTCACGCACCAGGTGGTGATGCGGCGACTGCGCGAAACGGCAACTGCGGATCCCGCGTGGCCGTTGCAAGATGCCGCCGGACTCGAGAGCCGCTTCATCGCAGGACTGCCGTATGCGTTGACCGGCGCGCAGCGACGCGCGCTCGCGGACATCGCGCAGGACCTCAGTCTCAATCGACCCATGGTGCGCCTCGTGCAGGGTGACGTCGGCTGCGGCAAAACGGCGGTGGCCGCCGCAGCGGCGGCGCGGGCAATCGGTAGCGGACATCAAGCTGCGCTCATGGCGCCGACCGAGCTCCTCGCCGAGCAACACCAAAGAAATCTCGCCGCATGGTTCGCGCCGCTCGGGATCGAGGTAATACTCGTCAGCGGCTCGCAGCCGGCGCGTACGCGACGCAGCGCACTCGAGCTCGTCGCCAACGGCACGGCACGCCTCGTGGTCGGCACCCATGCGCTGTTCCAGGACGGGATGCAGTTCGCGGATCTGGCGCTGGTCATCGTCGACGAACAGCACCGATTCGGCGTGCAGCAGCGCCTGCGTCTGGCCGAAAAAGGCCAGCGCGACGGTCGCCATCCGCATCAACTCATCATGACGGCGACGCCGATCCCGCGAACTCTCGCCATGACCGCCTACGCCGATCTCGACGTGTCGGTGATCGACGAGTTGCCGCCCGGTCGTACGCCGGTGAAAACCGTAGTGGCTCCGGAGACGCGTCGCGACGAAGTGGTGGCGCGCATCGACGTCGCCTGTCGCGCGGGGCGCCAGGCCTACTGGGTCTGCCCCTTGATCGAGGAATCCGAGGAGTTGCGCCATCAAGCCGCCGAAGAGACGGCAGCGGCACTCGCCGAGGCGCTGCCGCATCTGCGCGTCGGGCTCGTGCACGGGCGCATGCCGCCTGCGCAGAAGGATCGCGCCATGCTCGAATTCAAGGCGGGCCAGATCCAGTTGCTGGTAGCGACTACAGTGATCGAGGTCGGCGTCGATGTACCGAACGCCACGCTGATGGTGATCGAAAATGCCGAGCGCATGGGGCTTGCGCAGTTGCACCAGCTGCGCGGTCGGGTGGGTCGCGGGTCCCACGAGAGCAGTTGCGTGCTGCTCTACCGCGCGCCGCTCGGCATGCTCTCGCGCGCGCGGCTTAATGCGATTCGCGAATCCAACGACGGCTTCGTAATCGCCCAGCGCGATCTCGAACTGCGCGGCCCCGGTGAACTGCTCGGCACGCGACAGACGGGACTCGCACAGATGCGAGTGGCGGATCTCGCCCGCGATGCCGACCTGCTGCCCGAGGTGCAGCGGGCCGCGGAAGTCCTCCTGCGCGAATATCCAGATAGAATCGCGCCCCTCACTTCGCGATGGATCGGAACGGATGACAGATATGGCCGCATCGGTTGACGCCTCCGCCGCGCCGATCCCCGCTGCTGCCGCGGCGCCGGCCGTGCCGGAGTCGGCCATGTGGCTCGATACGCGCGCGCTCAATTGCTACGAGGGCGACGCCGCGCGGCGCTCGTGGCTGCTGACACCCGGCCTGCTCACCCAGCGCATTCGCGAGGCAGCCGGCGAGGGCTTCTCGATGCGAGTGCTGCAAGAGGCCGCCGTGGGCGGTGAACACATCCGCGAAATCGAGATGAGTGCGGCGGGCGTACCGTGGTTGTTTGCGCAGACGCGCATCCCGCGCAGCACGCTCGAGTCCCAAGACTGGTTATCGCGCATCGGCAAGCAGACGCTCGGCGAAGCACTCGCCACGCGCGCGGACATCAGCCGTGCACCGTTTCGTTATGCGCTGTTGACGGCCGATGCTGGCGTAGTGGCGCGCGCACTGCAGACGGCCACCTTGCCGCCGCAGTCGCTATGGGTGCGTCACTCGGCGTTCGCGGTAGGCGGTGCACCATTTGATCTCTACGAGGTGTTCCTGCCGCAGATGGGCCGCGCGTCGTCATGACCGGACTGCAACGGCGGCTGCGCGAGTATGTGCTGCTGACGCGCCTCGATCGGCCAATCGGCATCTTGCTGCTGCTGTGGCCGGTGCTCTGGGCCCTGTGGCTCGCCAGTAACGGCCTGCCGGAACCGAAACTGCTCGTCATCTTTGTGCTCGGCACCGTTCTCACCCGCTCGGCCGGCTGCATCGTCAACGATTTGGCCGATCGTGATTTTGATCCGCACGTCAGTCGCACGCATTCGCGGCCACTCGCCGCGCGCCGCGTCTCACCGCACGAGGCAGTCGCGTTGTTCGTGGTGCTTTCGTTACTGGCCTTCGCCCTCGTCTGGCAACTCGATGCCCGCACGATTGCGCTGTCGGTGATCGCCATCGGCCTGATGCTGTCCTACCCGCTGTTCAAGCGCTTCTTCCCGGCACCGCAGGCCTATCTCGGCATCGCCTTCGGCTGGGGCGTGCCGATGGCCTACACGGCAACACAGGGAACAGTCCCGCTCGAGGGCTGGCTGCTGTTCGTCGTAGCGGTGGTGTGGGCGGTGATCTACGACACGTTCTACGCGATGGTCGATCGACCCGACGACCTGAAGCTCGGACTGAAGTCGACGGCCATCCTGTTCGGCAAGGCGGATCTCGTCATCGTCGCGCTGTGTCAGCTCGCCATGCTTGCTGTACTCGTGTTAGTCGGCGTTCGCCGTGGTCTTGATGCGTACTATTTCATCGGACTCGCCAGTGCTGCCGCGCTGTTCGCTCGGCAACTGTGGAACAGCCGGCAGCGCGAACCCGGCGCCTGCTTCAAGGCCTTCCTCAACAACAACTACGTCGGCTTCGCAATCTTTGCCGGCATCGCCATCGCCACCGTCCAGCGGTGAAGATCGACTGCAGCGCCGAACGCGGTGGCGGCAGCCTGCAACGTCGCCCCGGTGGTCAGCACGTCATCGAGCAGCAGGATGCGTAGGCGCGGCGACGTCGACGCAGGAGGGCCCAAGGCAGACTCGGTCAGCGCAGCCCTCGCGAGTGCGCCGCAGCCGCGCGTCGAGAGCGCGAACGCCCCCTGCACGTTGCGACGACGTTCGGCCGCCGGCAGCGAAGTCTGCGCGGCAGTGTCGCGGCTACGCAGCAGCCACTGCTCT
>Ga0209770_10000048_pt1 | contig 67284 bp, 61 predicted proteins | sample LauGreSu1BDMLBDD_2_FD_187572 | JGI IMG/M metagenome (GOLD analysis project Ga0209770, IMG submission 187572) | Freshwater lake microbial communities from Lake Michigan, USA - Su13.BD.MLB.DD (SPAdes) (version 2) | ecosystem: Environmental > Aquatic > Freshwater > Lake | place: Lake Michigan, USA... | reverse complement strand
TAAATATTAAATTATTTTTAATATATAAATATTAAATTATTTTGTAATATGATTGAATATAAAATTGAGGATATTGCTGATAAATATAATAAAACAATAAAACAATTGATTAATTGTTTAGATAATTCTGTATCAAATAATATTGTATTTGATACTTTAAAAAGAAAAGTAAAAGTAGTTATAGATACAAATCCATTATTATTATTACAAGATGGTGGTCCATATATTTTTGAATATAGAGATTATATTAAAAATGAATTATTTGATGAATTATTTTTAAATACTGAAAATATTATTAATGACAAATCAAAAAATGAAATTAAAAAATGTTCCGAAGGATTAGGAAATGAAGAATCAAATAATATTATGAATTTATTACTCTTATTAAGAGATGCTTGGAAAAATTACTCAGAAAAAGAAAAAAAAATAATTAAAAAGAATATTAAAACATTATTATCAGAATATTGTAAATTTTTATCACTTAATAATTAAGTATCAGATGTGGTTTCAAAATTTTCCCAAAATTTTTGTAATACAGGATCATCATTCATATAATTTGAAATCTTCTGAGTTTTTGTTATTTCATCATTATCGTTAATTTCATTATTATTATTAGATTTATTTTCAATGCTCATATTATATGATTTATTGTTAATATTTTTTTTTACATTATTTATAAGATTTTTATTAATATTCACATTAGTTGCCGCAATTTTTTCTTTATTTTTTTGATAAGCATTTTCAAAAGTTTTTACTTTATTTATATCAATTGGATCTTCTATAACATCTTCAGATAATACTTCATTCATTAAATAACTTCTTAAATCAGATGATGAATCTTTTTCAGAGTTATTAAAATTAGAATTATTTGTAGAATGATTTGTAGATATATTATTATAATTATTTGTAGAATTATTTGTAGAATTATTTGTAGAATTTTCAATATCATCAGACGGATTACATTTTTTAATAATATATTTAATTATATTTTCAACACCTGTAACTGAATATTTATCATTTTCATCATATAAAGCTGGGATATTATTTATTTTTAATTTCATAAAATTATCAATATTTGAACTATGTAATAGAATTAGTCTTATATAACATCCATAACTAATAATTTCTTCAATATTATTATTTAAAAATTCTAATATTAATTTATTATATTTATTATTTGTTTTAGGTGAATCTTTTACAAAAATTTTTAATATATAAAAAGTTTCAGACATTATATTAAAAATATATAAAATATATTTATTATATCTAATTTTAATTTAAATTAAAAAATATTATATATTAAAAAAAAGTGTATATTTAAAATTGAATTAAAATAATATACATTATTATATAAAACATTATATTAATATTGCTAAAAATATTAGAGATATGAAGATTCAGAATATTAAAATTCAAGATTATAATATTAATTATGAAAAAAGTAAATTTAAAGAAATCATTGAAAATAATAAACATTTATTACCAAATATGAATAAACAATCAATTTCATTTGATTTAATTAATTCAAATGAAGCATTTGCAAATGCAATTCGTAGAGTTTTTAATGATGAATTACCAGTTAAATGTCTAGAAACATATTATCATAATATTATTACTAATGATAAATTTATTTTAATAGATAATATTATTGAAAGAATACAACTAATATCTATTTTACAAACTATAGATATTAATACCTCATTTAGTTTAAATATTAGAAATGATACAAATGATATTATTAATGTGTATACAAGAGATTTAATAAATAAAAATACAAATGATAAAACTAAATATTTTAATATTAATATACAAATTTGTTCATTAAGACCTAATAGATATATTAGTATTAATCATATTAAACCAGGTATTAATTATGGATATAATAATAGTATATATTCTATAGGATCATTTAAGTATGAAGCTATTAATACTGATTTTACTGTTCCTTCATTAAATAATGAAGGTAAGGATTATCATTTAGAATTAATAAATAATTCAAATATATCTATTAAAAATCTAATAATTTTAATATATGAAACTTTATATATCAGATTAAAAAAAATTCAAGATTATGTAAATGATTATAATATTGAAAAAAATGCAGATGATGTTAATAAAATTAATGATGATATTTATATAATTCAGAATAATAATATTAAAGATACTAATGTATTAGATAATAATATTGAAACCATAAATAATTTTAATAATTTATATGAAATTCATATCAAAGATGAATGTCATACGATTGGTAATTTATTAACTAAATATATATTTTTAGAAATGCCCACAATAGAATATATAAATTATAGATTACATCATCCATTAACTAGAAAATTAATTATTACTATAAAATATTCTAATTATAAAAAAATAATTAATGATGCAATAAATTCTATATTTAAAGATTTACTTATTTTTAAAAATATAAAAGTATAAACATTATTTAAATTTGATAATATTATGAAACTTTATAAAATAATTTCAGATTGATGTATAAAACTAGTATTTTTAAAATATTTTAAATAAGTTTATAATTTTTTTTCCATAAAGGAATAAAATCTATATTAAATGATAAATATGATTTAATATCTTTAGTTGGATAAATTTTAGTTAATTTTATATTTTTATAAAATTCTAATGTATTATACTTCTATCATAATATTTTACAAAATTATATCTTGGAAAAATATTTCTTCTAAGATTTTATTTTTATCCATTGTTCCAAATAATATGACTTTATTTAAAAATAATCTTATAGATTTATATAAAATAAATTTATCTTCTAAAGTATTTGATAATAATAATTTATATAAAGTAATTTGTATTTTTTTTATGTTAGAATATTCTAACTATGTGGAATCTATTGGGGAATTTATTGAAGATTTTTTGATAGTAAGCGGGATACTAGTGGTTTATTTGGATTAATTGTTTTTTTTTCAAAATCTTGGCGTTCTTGTAACTGTTTTGCTTCTAATGCATCTCTTTGTTTTTGAAGGGCTGAATTTAATTCTTTTGCATATTTCGAATGTGTTTCATCTATATTACTCAGAGATTGAGTTAGATTATTTATAAATTTATCTAAATCATCGTGTTTTTGTTTAAATGCCTCTTCTGTTAGTGTGGTATCTTCTAACTCTTTTAATAATGTATCTATTTGATTTATCTTATCATATTTTTCTTTTAAATCATTAGCTTCTTTAGTTTTAGACTCTAAAACTTTTAATAGAGTATTATCCTTAAAAGTATCTCGTATAGATAATTGCCCATATAATTCTCCCATATCTTTTAAGTCTTTTCTCAAAAGTGATTCAATATCTATAAATATATTAAGTTCTTTTTTTTCTGCATCGTTAGATAACAATTGTTGAAAATTAGTTATATCTTTATATATATTAGTTGCTATAGTTTTATAGTTATTTAAATCTTTTATATCGTTAATATTAAAAATATCATATATAAAGTTATTATTAAATATTTTTATATTCGCATATAGTTCATTTGCTTTTACTAATTTATTATATTCATTTTTTAATCCACCTAAGTCTGATCGTAATTTATCTAATTCTGTTTGTAAATAATCTAATGTTTGTGTATTTTTTTCCCATTTTATATTATATGTCTTTTCATTTATTTCTTTTATTTTATTTTTTATATTAGTTTTGTTCTGTCGTAATAATTCGATATCATTAGGATTATCAAAATATTTAATTTTATCCTTATATTTACTTTCATTCCATAATATTGTACCAAAACAACCTAATACACCTAATACACCAAATGTAATACCAACTATAGGATCATAATTAACAGTTGGTAAATCTTTATGAACAAAAAATCCAATACTAAATAGTAATAATATTAAGAATAAAACTAAAAGGATAATTAAACTATAATTTATCCAATTTTTATTTATAGCTTCTTGTCGTGTATCTCTATTACATATAATTCCTTTACCATATATATTAGAATTCATTTTAAAATACCTTATTTTTATATTATATTATAATATTAAAAAAATTGAATATTAAAAATTAATTATATATTATAGCATCTATAATAATTTTAAACTTAATATAATAATATAATGAATTTTAGTAATAATAATGAAGCATATTTATCTGGTATTATTACATCTTATATAATAGACATATTATTATCATCATCTTATAATGCTAATTGTAATACTAATTATTATGATAAGGATATGATATATGAAATTACAGATGATATTAAACAAATATTAAAATATGAAAATAATTATAAATTTAATAATGAAATATTATCTGATAAAGTAAAATTATTTGAAAATAAAATAAAAAAAATAAAGTTAAATCCGTTAATTGATATGATTTGTAAATCATATATTAATGAGGAAGATTTTTATATAAAAATTATGAATTATCTTAATTTAAATAAAAATTTAAAAATACATTTTGCTATTGGTTTTTTTGATGCAAATGCTACAATATCTAATGATATATCAGCAGTAAAATGTAGGTATATATCAAAATCAACTTTTATGACTAATTTTATTTTAGGATTATCAGATATTCCTTATAAAAATGTAAATAATAATATTATATATACTGATTCTAATTGTGTAGATTTTTTACATAATTTATATAAAAATATTGATATATATGATAATTTATTTTTGGTATCTAATTATCAAAAATATATAAATTTTATTAATTGGAAATTAAGAATTACTAATTTAAACAATTCTTTGCTTAATATATGCAAAGTATATAAAGATGATATTAATGCAATTATTCCAAGTAAAGCTAATTTTACAGATGTTGGATATGATTTAACTATTATTAAAAAAGTAAAAAATTTAACTAACAATACTATTTTATATGATACTGGTATTAAAATTGCACTAGATTTTGGTTATTATGCAGAAATTGCTCCAAGATCTTCTTTATCAAAATCTGGTTATATATTAGCAAATTCTGTTGGTATTATTGAAAATTCATATACTGGTAATTTATTTATAGCTTTGACTAAAATAGATTCTGAAATGCCTGATTTAATATTACCATTTAAATGTTGTCAATTAATTTTTAAACCACAAATATTTATTAATATTGTAGAAAGTAAAACTTCAATAAATTTAGATACTATAAGAGGAGAAGGTGGTTTTGGAAGTACTAATAAATAATTAATATCTTAGTAAAAATTTATTATACATAATATTTATAATATTGATATTGTTGATATAATTTAATATCAAAAGTATCTCTTATTTCATTTACATTATATATATTGGAATAAAATAAATTTAATAAATCTAATATGGGATCATTGAAATCTGATGGTATATGATTTATAATTAATTTATAATTGGTATTTTTAGTTTCATTATCTGGTGAATATATGTCATTATTATTATTTAATTCTAAATTCATATCAATATTATTAATATATATTTTTTTTAAAAATTCATAAATAAAAATTATATAATGAGGATGATAATCATAAATTATACAATATGATGTATTATATTTATTTATATGGAATACTAAAAATTCAAAATCATTAACAAAATATCCTCGTAAATAATTCCATATATATGTAGACTTTAATTTAAATATTTTAACATTTAAATTTATAAAAAATTCAGAAAATAATATATTTTTTGATAAAAAATCATTTAAATATAAATTTTTAAAAATATTTTGTTCTATTAAATAATTATAAAAATTATTATTAATATTATAATTTCCATCATTTTCTTTATACAAATTATATAATAATGAATATATATATATTATTTCATTACCTACTGTATATGCATTTATATAAGATTTTTTTATAAATTTTATTATTTTATTTATTGCAATTTTTGTTATAATACTTTTTTTTATATAATTAATTTGGTTAATAAATTTCATAACATTAATATTTTTCTTATATTATTAAGTTTATAAATGCAATTATTCAAAATAATTATTATCACATTTAATATATAAATAATTTAAATATAAATCAAATACATAAATAAATGCTATCATTAGTAGGATATATAACACATAGAGGTTTAGAATTAGATAGAAATGATATAATTAATAAATATCAAATTACAGGTTATAAAAAATTATTAAAAAAGTTTGTTATAAGATATAAAAGTCCAATAGGTACATTTTATATTGAAAAAAAAAATTATACAGTTAAAGATAATATATTAATATTACCAAGATTTGCATCAACAGATTTATTAAATTGTAAAATAATAAGTAATATAATTAATCATATTGAATATGGACATAATATTGATTTTGTATATATAGGAGAACCAACTTATAATCAACAAATTGTAATAGACTATATTTTTAATAATATTTATACAGAATCGAATAAATCAAAAGGATTTTGCGGATTAACCCTAAATATGCTTGCAGGCGGTGGTAAGACATTTTGTGCAATGAATATAATAAATAAGTTGAATTTAAAGACACTTATTATAGTACCTAATACATATTTATTAAATCAATGGGTAGAATTATTATCTAAATTCTTTCCAAATAATAAAATAGGTCAATATTATGGTAAAAAAAAAGAAGATGGTGATATTATAGTCTCTATAATTAATAGTTTAGTAAACGATGAATATATATTTGATGAAGTTATAATATCAGACATTATATGTGATAATATTAAATGTAATAATATCGCTAAATATAATTTTGAAGATGAGAGTAAACCAATATTTTGTACTAAACATAAATGTAAAAATATGATTAAGATTAGAAATCAAAAAGTAACAAAAAATTATATTGAATTTTTTAAAGAATTTGGATTTGTAATCTTAGATGAAAGTCATATATATTGCACTGATTCATTCAAAATTGTATATAATAGATTTCAATCAACATATATGTTAGGATTATCTGCAACGCCAGATGAAAGAAATAATAAATGTGATATAATTTCACATCTTAACATTGGGAAAGTATTAAAGGCTGATGAAATAGAAGGTTATAAAAAAGATAATACTAAATTTAATGCGACTGTAACTTTATTACGATATAATGGTCCTGATGAATATGTAAATACTCATATTAATGAAACTACTAAAATGATTTGTGTACCAAAAATAATAGAAGATATAATAAATGATCCATATAGAAATCAATTAATTATTGATCAATTAATTGAATTATTTAATTTGAAATTAAATATATTTGTATTTTCAGAAAGACGATCGCATTTAGAACATTTATACGAATTATTTAATACAACTATTAAAAAAAATAATGATAATATTGATATAGATTCTAATTTATCTATACCAGAATTAAATATTAATAACAATATTGTATTATATGGTAATTCATCAGATGATGATATTGATACAGCAAAAAATAATAGTAATATAATTTTTACTACATATGCATATAGTTCAACAGGTATTTCTATTAATAGAATGACAGCTTTAATCCTTACAACACCTAGAAGATCAAAATCAGTACAAATTATCGGAAGAATATTTAGATTAAATGATATTAATAATGATGAAGAAAGAATCATTATTGATTTAATAGATAATAAATCTGTATTAAAAAATCAATTATATGAAAGAATGAAAGCTTATAAAGAACGAGATTGTATAATACAAAAAAAAGAAATTAATTATAATGAAATAAATTTATAATATTATAATTAACTTATATAATTAACTTATATAATTAACTTATATAATTAACTTATATAATTAACTTATATAAATCTATATAAATCTATTTTAATACATTTTAATACATTTTTACATTTTTTATATTTTTTTTATAAAAATTCAACAAAATTTACATCATTTTTGATTTACGGCTTTTGCGAGATTTTTTTGATTTTTTCGATTTTTTAGAAGCACCTCGTCGTTTTCCACCAACACGACTGTTAATGCCTTTGCCTGATTTTTTTGGACCTTTGCGACCGCGACTGCGTTTACCACCTAAGATAGCCATTGTTTTTTGTATATAATATGATATATTATTAAAAATAAAATTTTATAAAAAATAATTAAATAAATTATTTTAATTTTTTTGCAATAACAATTCTAAAGTTTTTTGTATTTCTGTCATTTGTTGTTTTAATTGAATATTTTCTATAATCAATAATTTTATTTGTTCTTCTAGATTATCTGTTATATCTATATGTTCTTGCATACCTTTTATTATTACAGATGTTAAATTTGCATAATTAATACCTTGATGTACTTCTTTACCATTTTCATCTACTGCATCTTTATCGCCAGATACAATTTCTGGTATAATTTCTTGCATCTCATGTGCAAGAAAACCTATTTGTTTATTATTTAAATCATTTTTAATATTATATAAAACTGGTCTAATTTTTTTAATTTCATTTAATCCATAATTTAAATTTGTAATATTTTCTTTAATACGATAATCTGATACATTATTATAAGCTCCTGAAAATATATCAGGATATTCACCTCTCCAATCACCAGTACCATTAGAAACACCTATTCTTAATTTATAAGTCGTTCCTGTACTACTATCATGAGAACCAATAGCCCAATTATTATTAGCTGCCCAACATCCTATATATCTACCAAATGCACCGTTATCACTTACATACATATAATTAGTAGCACGTATAGTTGATGATACATCTAATCCATAAACTGGTGACACTGTGCCAATACCTACATTACCATCAGATTTAATATACATTTTATCATTTAAATTTATATTTTTATAAGTACCACCCGTTCTATCAAAACTATAAATATTAGCTATATTAGATGCACTCACATATCCTATTTCTATCCCTGCTCCTGTTATAGGTGAACTTTGACCCATTACTCTTAAAGTACTATTAAATATTGAATTAGCTCCAAAATAAGCACCTCCTGCAACTCGTAATGCACCTGTTGTCGATGAAGTTGATGCTGTTGTATTACTTATAGAAATAACAGAAAATGCACCAGATAAACTTAAAGTACTAGAAGCACCTTGTAATGTTAAATTTGCATTAAATAAAGAATTTGCTCCAAAATAAGCACCCCCAGCAACTCTTAGTGCACCTGATGAGATTGAAGTTGATGCTGTGTTATTAGTTATAGAAATAAAAGCAGAAGAACCAGATAAATTTAAACTATTAGAGGTGCCTTGTAATGTTAAATTATTAGACATACTTACTGTTCCTACTATATTTACATTACCTGATACATTTAAATTACTAGAAGTACCACCAGATAAAGTTAAAGAACCGCTTAATGATAAATTAGCAGCAAATATAGAATCAGCTCCAAAATAAGCACCTCCAGCAACTCTTAGTGCACCTGATGAGATTGAAGTTGATGCTGTTGGATTACTTATAGAAATAACAGAAGAAGCGCCTGATAAACTTAAAGTACTAGAAGTACCGCTTAATGTTAAATTAGCAGCTATTAAAGAATTAGCTCCAAAATAAGCACCTCCAGCAACTCGTAATGCTCCTGTTGAGGATGACGTGGATGCTGTTGTATTACTTATAGAAATATATGGATGATCAGTTATAGGCTTAGTACTACTACCAGTAAATACAAATCCAGGGGAAGCTCCTTCAGTTATAAATGTAGAAATTCCCACATTTGATACAGATTGATCTAAATAATTAGTAGCATTTCCACTAGGTGGTGCATTATTACTTAATCTTAAACAATTACCATCAGGGTCATTTATTTCTAATTGTCTAAATGGATTAGATGTACCAAATCCCACTTTACCATCTGATTTAAATATTATTTTACGCGAACTTCCAGTTATAGTCTGTGAAAAATTAGTAAATATTAAGTCTGCAGCAGATCCTCCAGTTGCACTCAGACCCGATTGTATATAATTTCCTGAGGATGATGTCAAAATTCTCAATACCCCTGTTGATGCTGAAGATGATGATGATCCTATTAATAATGTTTGAGCAATATCCGTCGTCGAATCTCCTATTTGAACTGTATTATTAGATGATTTAATATTTAAATTACCTGAACTATTTATATTAATATCTGAAAATACTGTAGGAGTTCCATTAGTATCATTATATATTAATCGTAAACAATTACCTGTTGCATTATTAATTTCTAATTGTTGAGTAATTGATGTACAATTAACACCAATTTTTCCAGATGATTCTATAATTAGAGCGTTATTATTATCAGCTATTGTACTACTATACTCTTCTCCTGAATTTATAATTTGAAATCGTATTTCGCCAGCTCTTGCACGAATTCTATCAGGTCCAAATGATCCAGATAAATCATGTCCTTTAAATAACAGTAATTCAGATTTATCAGAACCACTATATAATCTTTCTGCAATAACTGTCATATTGTTACCTGCATCTCCATTTACCCCATTAAAATATAATATATTTTCAGTATCATTATTTTCAGTATCATTCCTTCCTATAACAACATTAGATTGTAAATTTATTAAATTGTTACTAGAATTTATATTTAATGCTCCACTATTACTTACAGTAAAATCTGTACAATTAGTAGCACTTCCAGTAGGTGCACTATGACTTAATCTTAAACAACTTCCATCTGCACTATTAATTTCTAATTGTCTAGATGGTATAGTTGTGCCTATACCTATACTTCCTGTTACTGTTAAACTTGATAATGATCCTAAAGATGTTATATTAGGTTGTGATGCTGTATCTATTCTTCCATTTAAACTAGTAGCCGATATTGAATTAGCTCCAGCTAATGAACCACCATTCATAGTAATACCAGTTGCACCAGTAATTGATCCAGATAATGCTAAACTAGTTAAAGTACCTAAAGATGTAATTCCAGGTTGAGATGCAGTAGCTAAAGAACCAGTTATAGTTCCTGTTGCAACTAATGAGGTTGCAGTCAAACTATTAATATTAGTTATATTTCTACTAGCATCTAATATTAATGCTTTACTAGCAGATGCAGTTCCTGCTGTTACATTAGATATTGGTCCTAAATTTGATAATGATGATGTAATATCTACACCACCTACTGATATATTTGTAGCGCTAATAGTACCAGATGTGATTTGCCCAGTTACCGATAAAGTAGATAAAGTTCCTACACCAGTAATATTAGGTTGACTAGATGTTACAATAGTACCAGTTAAATTAGTAGCTGATAAATTGCCACCACAAGTTATATTACCAGATGTTGCTAAAGTTGTCACGCCTGTTATAGGCCCATTTAATGTCAAACTCGTTAAAGTACCTACTCCTGTTATACCTGTTTGAGGTCCAGAAGCTAATGTACCATTTAGAGTAGTAGCAGTTAATGTAGTAGCAGATAAAGAATTAATTCCACTAATATTACTACTAGAATTTAATACTAATGATCTAGATGCTTGAGCTACTCCTGGTGTTGTAATATTATTATAATTTAATTGAGTACCATTTACAGTTAAAAGAGTTCCATTAAATGTTAAATTAGTTAATTCTAAAGATGTTACAGTTAAACTATTAATTCCTGTTATATTACTGCTAGAATCCAATATAAGAGCTTTTGATGCTTGTGCAGTACCAGGTGCAGTTATATTATTATAATTTAGTTGTACACCTGTTGCTGTAACTAATGTAGATCCTAAAATTAAACCTGTAGTAGAACCATTATGTTGACTTAATGTTAAATTATTAGAAACTGTTAAATTATTTAATATTCCTATAGATGTTATATTAGGTTGTGCAGAAGTAGCTAAAGTTCCATTTAAAGTAGTTGCTGTTAATGTTGTTGCTGTTATTGTATTTATATTATTTATATTACGAAATGAATCAACTACTAAAGCTTTAGAAGCTGTACATGTACCTGCAGTAACACCTGCTGTAGAATTTAATTGGGTAGAAGTACCAGAATATGATATACCAGATAATTTAAAACTTATAATTTGATTTGCTATTGTCATATTTTTATTGTAATAATTTTTATAAAATTTAACACTTTATAATTTAAATTAAAAATTCTATATGTATTATATAAAATATAATTATATATTTTTTAAGTTTTAATAACTATTATATTTAATCATATATAAATAAGTTATAATATAATATAGAGTAATTAATATAAAATGAGTATACGCCAAAATATTTTATTAAGTAGTGCAAATAAATCTAATGTTATTGATTTAAATAATGATATAACATTAAATTTTCCATCTAATTTATTTTTTAAGGCTCCAAATTATGTAGAATTAATTAATTTTGATTTAGATTGTGAATTTATAACTCTGGGATCATCTAATAATACATTAATTATAAGTTTTACAAATGATTTAGGTATATATAAAACTTATATAGTTAGTGTTAATTTTACATCTGATATTAAAACAGATTATGATTTATCACAGGCTGTAAAAAATTCATTAAATGCAGTTACATATGATAACTATGCGATTACTTTCGATATTCAAGAAACTTCTATAGTAAATGTCGTGACTAATTATAAAGTAGAAATTAATTCATCTATGAGTTCTTATAGTATAACATCAACATTACCTTGTACAATTTCATTTAAACATAAAGATTCTATTGGACCATTAATGGGATTTGGTTCAGGTGTTTATGAAAATGTAACTCAAATTAATGGTACATCAACACAAAGTATATCTACTTATAATTATATAGATGTTTTTAATAATAGTGGTGATACAGGTATATTTCCAAATTATGATGATTATAATTGTAAAATGTGTTTATATGATAGCAATGGTGATTATATACAAAATGTAAGAAATATTAATGATTCGACCATTAGTATACATTATAATAGCGGATTAACTCAATATCAAACAATAGGTAAATTATTAATTACAATTCAAAATGCAATGAATGAATATTCTACTTTATTTACACCGAATGCGAATTTTTCATTAGTACATAATTCAACTACTAATAAAATCACAATAACTAATAAAACAGGTGCATCTTTTGGAATAGGATTTGATTTTGAAAATATAAATAATATAGTAACTTCTGGATCTTTACATTATATATTAGGATTTGAACAAAAATCGTATCTTAATGTAACATCAATTGAATCAATTAAAACATCATTATCATTTGATAATGCATTTGCTGATGATTATATCTTATTTTGTTCAGATATATCTAATAATTCTAATGATATAAATATTATTGGTATAGGTAATTCTGATAATATAAAATCTAATAATATAATATTTGCTATACCATTTTCATCAATTAGAAATTTTACTCCAGTAAATAGTTCATTCTATAAATTAGATATATCTAATTCTCCTTTTAGTTTAGGTTATAAGAATAGAACATTCAATGAAAATAATATAAATACAGTAAATTTTTATTTAAGAACTTTATCAGGAAGATGTATTTCTTCTAATTGTCAATGGAATGCTTTAATATCTTTCCAATTTTAAATAAAAAAAAATGAATTTTAAATATATAATTTATACAAATAGATAAAATATTTATAGAAAATAATTATGACATTTCCTACTTATGAACAATATAATGAAAATGAATATTTTTTAAAATTTAAACAAATACATCCGTATATATATTATACAAACGATAAATATTATAATGAAAAACGAACATTTCAACTTAAATTATTAGAAAAATTAGAAAAAAATGAAATAAATGAAGATCAATTTAAAGAAATATATTTATTATTAGTAAAAAAAGAAAATGATAAATTTACATATTTAGAAAGTATAAAACAAATCCATAAAAATATAATCAAAGATGAAGAAGAATGTATTAATAAAGAAATTCATGATTATATGAATTTTATAATTTAAAAAAATAAATAACATATATACATATAGGTTAATTACATGATAATGTATTATTCTTTTTTTTATTATTATTGTAATTATCTTCTTCTTTTTCATTTTTTTCTTCTTTTTCATTTTTTAATAATCCATTATTCCATAATATTTTAAAGTATTCAGGATCGGATCCGCCTGCAGATTCTTTACTATGAAAAGATTCAGGAAAGTTATAACAATGACCATCAACTTCAATAGCAGGTTTTAACCACATAAAATAATATATAATATTATTATCAGTATTATTAGTTGGTATATTACCAATACCAGCATTTTTTGCATTACACCAAGTATTTTTATTATCTGGTCCATTTGCATTTCTTGAAGTATCTATAATACATGTATATTTATAATTTCCGATATCTCTTAGTTTTTGACATGTTTTAATAGTTTCCATATTAGTTCTATAGTTTGAGAGATTTAAACTAAATCCTTTAATTTTTTTATTTGATGATTTTCCATTGATATCATTAATTATATTAATAACATCTTTAATTTTTTGATCACTATATATTAATGTCCAATATCCAATATCAATATATATATTAGCATTTTTATTTTGTGATAAAATATCAAGAGCAATTTTCATATTATTAATATAATTATATTGTATTCCACATTTATTATCTATAGATAAACCTATTGCATCAGGTTCTAATATATAAATAACATCTTTATTATCAACTTCTTTGTGTAATTTATTGATAAAGTTAGTATAATCATTTGTGTTTTTATTAGTACCACCTGATGATTCTCCAGAACTGCAATCTTTATTTGGTAAGCCATATATAATAATTGTTGTAAGTTTTTTATCACAATTTTGTAATGTAGTTTTAATTTCATTTAAAGAATAAGGATTTTTATCTGTATACCATATTGGTAGTGGATAATTACCCATAATATTAAATTCATTTGTTAATTCCGGAAATTTTATAATTAAATCTGAGTATTTTTTTTTTGCATTATAGGTACATAATTCAGAATTAACATTAATTATTAAATATGAAAATATTAAATAAATAAGAATTAATTGTTGCATGTTATAACTTGATAAGTTTTATAATTGGAATGAGAATTTATATAAAGATTTTTTTATAAAGTCATATATACTAGTAAAATATATTTTATATTTTTTTAATAATTATATCTGATAATATAGTATTAATTTCTTGTTTATAATTATGATAATAAAAATGTAATATATCTGTAGAATTATATTTTTCTATTTTTTTTTCATCTATTAAAGAAAGTAAATCTAATTTTTTTAATTTTATATATAAAAATTTATTCCATAATTCTTGCCACGAATTATCATTATAATCTATCTTAAATCCACATTTTAGATAAAATTTGCTAGGATAATGTATATTTTGAATTTCATTTGTTTCATATAACGACATATATATTTTATTATTTAAATCTTCCATAGACTTTTCATACTTAATTACATAAAAGAATTCTTCATTATTATCTTTTTTTTGCACATATAAAAACTGTATAAACATTATATAAAAAATTATATAATTAGTTATATATATTGCATATGTAATTTATTATTTAATACATTTTATAGTTATTTTTATAAATATAATAATATAAAAATCATAATATAAAAATATGCAAAATAATATAGGTATATTTATCTTTAGAAAAGATTTAAGACTTGATGATAATATTGGATTAATTAATTTATCAAAAAAATGTAAAATAATATATCCAATCTTTATTTTAGATGAATATCAAATAGAACTACAAAATCATAATCAATATTATTATTCTAATAATGCTGTCCAATTTATGTGTGAATCTCTAATTGATTTAAATTATCAATTATCAAATAAATTAAATTTATTTAAAGGAGAATATATTTCAGTTTTAGAAAATATATTTAAACATATAAAATTAGGAAATAATAATATTATATTAGGATATAATAGAGATTATACTCAATATGCATTAAAAAGAGATGGCTATACAAAAAATTTAGCAATCAAATATAAAATAGAAGTAATGGATGAAGAAAATGATTTATCATTAATTTCTTTTGATAAAATGATTAAAACAGATAAAACTGCTTATACTGTATTTGGTGCATTTTATAAAAATGCAATTAAAACGCATGTTAAGAATCCAATTAAAAATAATTTTAAAAAATATATGTTATTAAAAAATATTAGATATAATTATAAAATTAGAGATTTAAAATATTTATATGAATTTAATAAAAATTTAGCACAAGAAGGAGGAAGAAATATATCTTTAAGAAAAATAAAAAATAAACATGTTTATGAAAATTATAAAACAAAAAGAGATATGTTAGATTTTAATACATATCAAATATCAGCTTCTTTAAATTTTGGTTGTATATCTATTAGAGAAATGTATTTCATTATAAAACATAATGCTGAGATAAAAAAACAATTATATTGGAGAGATTATTATTTATGTATATTAAGATATATACCAAATGCTAATAGTTATACTAAATTTATAGATGAACGATATAATAATTTAAATTGGAGTAATTCTAATAAAAATTGGAAGTTATTAATGGATTCAAAAACAGGATTTTTAATAGTTGATGCAGCTATGAGAGAATTACAAAAAACTGGTTATATAGGTAATAGAATAAGATTAATACTTGGAACATTTTGGATAAAATATTTATTAATTAGTCCATTTCATAAAGAATATGGATCTCAGACTGGATTTAGTAGATTTTTAGTAGATTGTAATACAAGTCAAAATAAATTAAATCATCAATGGTTATTAGAATTAGATCTGAATGGGAGAAGATTTGCAAAAAGAGGTTGTAGTTCATTATCAGGTCGTATGATGAGAGTTGATAATGAAATGATTAAAAAATTTGATAATGAATGTAATTATATTAAAAAATGGATGCCTGAATTAAAAAATATACCTAATAAAGATTTATATAAATGGAACGAAGAAATACAAAAAAAATATAATGTACATGTAGCACCTATATTTGATTGGGAAGTACAATATAAAAAATATTGTAAATTATTTTAATTTGTAATAGTGAATTCTGGAATATGATTTCTTTAATAATATTACATTTTTTTTCTCTTTTTATGTTCTTCTAATTTAGACTTATATTTAAATTTTTTATTACATAAATTACATACAAACATATTTCTTAATATTCTCTTAATATTTATTTCTAAGTTTTCATATTTAATTTCTGTATTCTCGTTTATAAAATATATATCTTATATGTGTTAAATATGCTATTTAAATAAAATATATACAAGTTTCTCTTCTTTCTCCTAGTACAAACGAAAAGAAGGAAATAAAAAATATTGTATATAATATATAAAAAATGTTAAATATATTATATAATATAATAAAATATAAAAAATGCCATCTAGACCTTCTCCAACTGAAAGTGCTAATGATAATGAATATATATTAAAATATGGAAATGATAATAATTTATGGGTAAGTATGCCTAATAAAAATTTTATATATCATTGGGTAAAATTAAATAAATTAGATATTTTAAAAAGTTTATATGATAAAATTTCAATAAAAGATAAAAATGATTATATACCTTTTTTAAATTTTTATAAAAAATTTAAATATAATAGAACATTATTTTATTATCATACAGGATTTTTATATCATCATTTAACATTTATATTAGAAGATAATGAAGATATAAATATTAATGATAGTGAAACTTATAGAGACTATGAAGGCGCCTTTTATAAATATGATGATAATGAAAATTTTTCAGCAAAATATGTTATTAAAAATTTATTTTTAAATAATCAAGATATCGATTATATTTTTATTTTTACTGATTTAGATTTATTATATTCTATTTTTAATCATGAAATTTCTATAATAGGATTCAATAGATCTCAAATATTTGATAATGTAAATACAGGGTTTCCCAATAATTATTATGAAAATATAACTAATTTATTTAATAAACAATTTAATGCAAAAAATAATTCAAAAAATTTTGATATAACAATATATTATAATAAATCAAAAACTAAATCAAAAACTAAATCAAAAAATAAATCAAAAAATAAATCAAAAACTAAATCAAAAACTAAATTAAAAACTAAATTAAAAACTAAATCAAAAACTAAATCAAAAACTAAATTAAAAACTAAATCAAAAAAATAAATCACAAACTAAATATTATATAATTATTTATTGTTTATCTAATTTCATTTTTAGTTGATTTAAGATTTTTTGCTTTTTTTCTTCAGTATTTATATCTTTTTTTTCTTCTTGTATTTTAACTTCCTCATCATAAAGATCAAAGAAATCATCAGTTTCTTTATTAAGTTCTTCATATGTTAATTTATATGCATTATTAATATCTGATAAATTTTTATGATTTGATTTTTCTTGATATAAATATTTAATATATACAGCATATATATATTTATTTTTAAATTTTTCTTGTTCTCTTTGATTATTAGTCAATTTAGCACGCAACATATCACTTGGTCTTACTTTAGCTTTCCAATCTAAATATTTAATAAAAGCTTTTTTAGAAAAAAGACCAAATGCAATAATATATTTACTTACTATAGGATATTGTTTGCAAAAATCTAAAAATAATGGATTTTTTTGTATATTAATAACTCTATTTTTCATATCATTATCATTAACTAGATTTTTTTGATTTTCTAATAAATTATTTCTATTATATTTAAATAATTCTAACGCTTTCTCTGTATGTTGTTTATTATATTCTTCTATTTTTTTTAAATCTTCTGGTGTATATGAAATATCAATTAATTTATATTCAGTTGTATCCATTTTATATATTATATTTTTAATTACTAAGTTATATTTAAAATAAATTATATCTATCTATAGTTTTTTTCATTTTAATAAATATATCAATAATAGATGCTTTAATAGAAGGTATTTTAATATATTGTGATATTTTTAAATTTGATATATGACAATTAGACCTAAATGCTAATAATTTCATATTTTGTTCTTCTTCTGATATAATTGTATATTTATAATAAGGATTTACATAGTATTTATATAAATCTAATATTTCAGGATGTGTAATTATACCTGTATTAACTAAATTAAATTTTCCTACAATATTTTGATCAATAATAATAGGAATACATTTAATCACATCTTCTAAAACAGACATAGAATTTGGGATATTAATCACATTTCTATAATTAATAATTTTTGTAATAAGAGATTTTGAATGAATATCATTTGATATTGGCATTCGAAGTCTTAGTATACAAATATTTTTATAATACGTTAAACAATATTCTGTAGCAATTCTATTTGCACTATATGTGCTTCCATAAAAATTTGGAGTATCATCTTCATAATAAATATTATTATGATAATCATTATTTGTATATGTATAAATACATCCTGACATAATTAATGTTAAATGTATATTATATCTGTTTGATATATCTGCTAATATTAGATTACCAGTAGTATTTGTTAAAATCAAATTTTCTACATTACTTTCATAAAAATCTATATTTGAAGGAGTGCTATATCCAGCAGCAGATATTATATGCGTAGGATTATATTTTTTAATATCACTTAATACATCATTATATTTATAAATTCTATTCGATGATAATACATAAAATTTATTATATTTATTTAATTCAGATACTATGTGTTTTCCTATAAAACCAGATCCTCCATATATAAGTATCATCAATAATATTTTTATTATATAATTATACTATTTTTTAAATTTAAAATTGAAATTTAGTATATAGTATTATATAGTATAGTATTATATCATATATTATAGTCTAAATATGATTGTAACAAAAGTATTTGACATTATATTTAATATTGAAAATATTAATGATATTTTTAATAAAGATATTAATCAGACAATTTTACATTTAATCAAAAAAAAATATAATGGTAAATGTTTTTTAGGAGTATATATAATAGATATCATCAGAATATTAAATCGATCTTTAATAGAATCAAATCAATCAAATCTAAATGGTATTTTTAACATATTTATTCAATTTGAAGGAAAATGTTTGATATATAATAATAATGAAATTATTTTTAATATGGAAGTTAAGGATAATATAAATAATATTATTTCATGTAAAAATAACAATATATCAGCTATTATTAAAATAAATAAAATAAATATCGATTTTAAAAAAGGTCAATTCATACCTATAATTGTAGGAAAAGCAAAATTTGTATCTGGTTCCGATACAATTCAAATAAATTCTTATCCATTTATACCTATAATAGATAATAAAAAAATTTATTATAAAATAATAGATATAACTGATGAAATTATTGAAAAATTAAATGAATCAATTATATATCTTATAAATGAAGAAGAAGAAAATAAATCAAATATATTAAAAAATAAAAATAATAAATGGAATCATTTTAATGAATTATTATATCCATTTAAAGTTAATAAATCAGATGATATAATTAAAAAAGGAAACTTAAAAGATTTATTAGATATTAAATCTTTATCTAATTCAATATTATATATAGATAATGAATTAGATTTATCAAGAAGATTAATTAATACATTTAAATATGATGATACAAATATTATAGAATATTTAGAGAATGATACTTATATTATTTTATATGATATCCTTAAAAAATATTATTTATATCTTAAAACTGTAAATCAATTAGCTACTATATATGATTCAAATGATAAAATTAAAGCAAATGAAAATATTTTTAATTTATATATTAAATATAAAAAATAAATTATAAATATACAAATGCATAATAATTTAATTTTGCAAGAAACTACTGATATTTCTCAAATTAAACAATATATATGTAATGTATGTTTAGAATTAGATAAAAATAATCTTATATCTATTTTAAATTTTTTAAAAAAAGAACATATTGATATTAAATATTTTAATCAAAATAATGATGGTATAAAAATAAATTTAGATTTAATCGATGATAAATTAAATATTAAATTGTATAATTATATTAAATATAAATTATCTACGTAAATTTAATGCTTTTAAAATAGAAGACATCTTAAAGTCATAAGAAATATTTAGAAGCACCTGATTTTTTTTTTTAGATTTATTTTTAATTTTTTTTTTAGATATATTATCGGATTCACTAGCAGATTCACTAGCAGATTCACTATCGGATTCACTAGCAGATTCACTAGCAGATTCACTAGCAGATTCACTAGCAGATTCACTAGCAGATTCTTCATTTGAATAATCTAATAATGAATTATCAGATAAATTAAATTTAAATTGCATATTTTCACTTAATAAGTCATGTAAATCTTTATTTGATATATTATCTGCATTAGTATAGATACTATCTATACTATTTACACTTTCATCTGATGATTCTAAATCAGAAGTATATAATATTTCAGTATCTGAATCTTTCATAGACTCTCTAACTGAATCACTATCTACATTATTACTAATATCTGAATTATTTTTTATACTATTATTTGATACATTACTAGACTCATTACTAGACTCATTATCTGATTCACTATCTGATTCACTATCTGATTCACTATAAGATTCACTATCAGATTCACTTCTATAATTATTATATTTACTTTCAGATTCACTATCTGAATTAATTCCAGAATATCCACACATATTTAATTATGTTATCAAATTAATTAGATTATATAATTATATAATTATATAATTATATAATTATTTTATGTTAAATATTATTTTATTAAATATTATTTGATAATTTTTTTTATTGTTATACGTATTCTTTTGTATATTATACTTAATATAATTTATATATGATATTTCATTAATATTATCATAATTATAAGTATAGTCATAAATTGATTTTCTATTTAATAATTTTTTATCTGATAATTCATTGATATCAGAATTATTAGATATACTTTCATCTGATAATCTGTATTCTATCATTGGAATAAAATTACTTTCTGAATTATCAGAATATATATCATATTTATGATCATTATCTTCGTCAGATATATAAGACAAATCAAATTTATCATATGATGATTTATTAGTTTGATTATTTACTGATTGCATTAAAATTTAAATAGTTTTTTGAATGATTTATTAATAAGTTTTGATTATATATATTATATAAAATATATATTATTATATATAATATAATAAAATAAATTCTTATAAATGAGTTCTAAAACAAAAAATATACAATACATTGATAAAAATAGAATTTTTAATAAATATGAATTAACTCCTATTATAGAGTCTTCAGATATATTAGATAATTTTTATAGAGATACATTAAAAAATTTTGAACCAGATGCTCCGACATTTGCTTACGAAGAAAAAAGAAAAAATACTGATTCAGTTTCTAAAATTAAATTAAGAGAATTTGGAAGAAGAGCTCCAAATGAGCCTTTTGTGGCTGATCTATTTTTAGGAGATACAACTCCAGATCCTAGATCTATATCATATGAACCTAATATGGGAAAATATCAAAAACAAATATGGCATCGTAAAGATAATTATAAAAAATCATTTAAAAATGATGCAGATTATTCAGTTCATGAAGCTGGTATACCAGAAGGTCAAATGAATGCTAATAAAAAAGAAACATATAAAGGTTTAAAATCAAGATATAAGAATTTTGAGGAATCAACTGATTCATGGGCTCCTAGTTTTATAGTTGATAATAATAAAAAATCTAAAGTAAAAAATTCAGAATTAGATGCTGAACCTATTGATTTACAAGATGTTGAAAATATAAAATATAGAAGAGATTATGTAACAGATTTATCATTAAAATCATTACCTATAGGATGGGATTCAGTTCCAGATCATAAAATCAAAATAGCAAATTATACAAAATTGTTAAAATCTAAAAGTTTAAATGATATTGATGTAACCAAAAACAGAAATAAACAAACTGCTGATGGTAAAATGACAGAAACTTCTGATGTTGAAAATAATTTAGCATCACAATTATCATTAATTACTAGTAATTTTATAAATAAAAAGAAAGATAGTTTTGTATCTGGGAAAGATACAAATTTTAATAAATCAAGTGAAACTCAAATAAGATCTATAAATGATGCTAAAGAATATTTTAAAAATAAAGAATTAGAAAATATTGAAATGACTCAAAAAACACAAGCTATTAATGATGTATTTACAACATTATATAAAGTCAATGATATTAAAGCAGATATACGAAAAAATATATCTGAATTTTTTATAAATGAAAAAGAATTAAATAAAGGTAATAATAAAGAACAATCAAATTATAAAATTAAAGATAAAAAAGATCTTATAACTGATATATTACATAAAAGTATAATATCAAATAATGATAGCTTTTTAAATAAAGGTAATAATAAATCAAATTTTATAAATAGACCACGTAATGCTGCAAATGATATAAATCAGTCTAAATTTATATTGACAACTAATATTGTTAATGAAGATAGATTAAATAAGACCAAAGCATATGAAGTAATCAATTATAAAACTGCTATTTATCAAGATACTTTTGATAAATATAATAATGTTAAATCTGGTATTGATACAACTATTAATGTTTTAGATAATGAAAAACAATTAGAACAAAGAACTGCAGGAACACAACAAAATGATACATTAACTACAGAACATTATAATACAGATACTGAATTTTTTAATTCTGGTATTAATAATATGGCAGCAGGTACTGTTGGAGTAATGGGTAATAAATACATGTTTAATAAAAAAGAATATGAAAATTCTATATTAGATACTAGTATAAATGATTCAACTACATTTAATAAAAGAACTATTTAAGTAGTATTTATGTATTATTATATATGATATAATATATTTTATATTAAAGATTATTCTTATTAATGAATAAATACAAGATATTAAAATAATGAATATTTCAAATTTTTTATCAAATAAAAATGAGAAGGATATTCCAAATATTAGAAAATATTTATATAAAAATTATATTAAAACAGTAATTGAAAATACAAATAATGTTGACGAAAATAGAATGATTTTAATTGGAAATAGATTTAAAAGTGATTTTAATAATCCAATTAGTTTTGAATGTAATGGAGCAATAGTAAGTTATAATAGAAAAGAAAATAAATGGAAAACATTAGTAGTACCTACTGAATTATTTAATTCACAAAAAATTTGTAAAGAAGAATTAAATAATCATATTAAAAATATGGATTATACTTTATATAAAGTATATGATGGTACGATAGTTAATATTTATTATTTTAATGAAGGGTGGAGAATTTCTACTAATAAAGCATATGATGCAACTAATCTTATATTTACTGAAAATAAAACATATAATGATATTCTAGAAGAATTATTTACATATTATAAAGATTTTAATATTAATAGATTAGATATTAATAAATGTTATACAATTTGTTTTAAATATGAAAAATTCCATACATTTATTGAATCTAATCTAAAAAATAAAAATAAACTTATATTAATACAATCTGTAGATATGTTAGAATTTAATAATAATAATAAATTAGTGATTAATTATAATGAGGATATTGGTATTCCAATATCACAAAAATATATATTATTTGGTGATTTTAATTTAAAAAATATTAATAATATATTATATAATGAAATATATAGATATAAAAAAAATATAAAATCAAATTTATATGAGCCTAATTATGGTATAATTTTACGATCTCATAATTTTAATAAAACAAAATCATATTCTAATATTTTATTAGAAAGTAATTTAATGATGAAAATTAGAAATTTAATTTATAATTATAATTTTGCTAAAAATTTAAACTATTTTGATAAATTAGGAAATAATACTATTATTGATAAAAAATATTATAATATGCAAGATCTAATTAATTTAAATAGATTTTTAATTGGAAAAGATATTAATTTATATTTATTATTATTTCCACAATTTAAGTCAAAGATTGATTATTATAATACATTTTTAAAAAATTTAACTAGATATATTATTAAACATTACTATGTTTTTCAAAAATATATTAATGAATTTGCCAATGTAATTAAAAATATAACTAATATTGAAATTATACAAAACTATAATGAATTTACAGTAGATATTAATAAATTAAATAAATTATCTCTTTATATTTGTATAGAATTAAAAAATAAAAAAATAGATTTAAATGTAAATGAAAATTATGATATATTATATGATTTTTTACATAATAATAAATATATAGATTATTATTATAGTTGTATTCATAAATAATCAAAATAAAATAAATATATTAATAATTAAAATAATAAATAGTAAAAAAACTTATATTTTATTATTTTATTATTTTAATTATTTTTTTGTTTCAAATAATATAAAAAAATGAATTCAAATATTTATAAAGGAAAAAATGATTTTAATGATTTGCATGTTTTACATAGTCAAAAATCAAAATTTATAAATAAAAAAACACATTTTACAAATAAAGATATCCAAAAAAATAAAAGATCCACATTTATTGATTGTTTTACCAATGATAGTATTATAAATCCTACTATACTTTGTCCACCTGGTGCTAATTGTATTAAAAATAAATCTTATTTTAATAATAATAATGTATTAGTTTGTCCGCCAGATCATTTAAATTTATTTAATAAAAAGTGCATGCATAAAAGTATTCCAAAACAAGTAATAACTATGGAATTAAATAAAATATATTCTGAGACTAGAGATTTAGATAAAATTTTAATGAATGATATAAATATGCAAAATTACATTAAAAATAATAAAATTTTACGCGATGCAATTAAAGATAGCATTCCAATGATGAATAACCCAATTATAAATAGAATGATTTTTAATATGGAATCTAGTATGAATACTAATATGAATAATAATAATTTTAATTGTCCAAATGGTTATGAATTTAATGTATCTACTAAATCATGTGTTCCAAAAGGATTACCACCTTCTCAAATAAAAATACAACAAAATCGAAAATCATCATTTTTTAATTCATTAGTCGAATAAATTTAATATTAAAAAAATAAATTTAATTTTTTTATATAAATTTTATAAATTTTATATATTTTATATATTTTTGACATCATCTATAGATTTAATGTTATGTAATTTTTTAATAAATTTTATAGTTTTAATATGGTTTTCTTCTAATTTAATAATTCTATCATTAAAATTATTTAGTTCATTTTCTATTTTAGATATTTTGTCCATTATATTATTTACTGTATTTAAGATATTTTGATTTATTATTTTATATTCTATAATAGCAGATTTATCTATTTTTTTATATAATTCTTTAATATTTGTAGTATTAACAGTAAATTCTTTATAATATTTATCATTATGATATGTATTTAATTTAGTACCATATTTTATGTATTCAGTATTTTCATTAGTATATATTGTTTTTATAAATCCAGATTTAACAAAATTACCATCATTTTTAAAATAACTTATATTAGAACCTACAGATAATTTACTCCATTCATTTTTAGGTATAAGTATACTATCTTTTAAATATTCTTTTATTTCTATATCTGTCATTTTTTTATATGTCTTTTTACTATTTTTAGAATCTGATTTATTATTTGTTATTTCTTCTTTTTCTAAAATATTTTTTGAATTAATAAATTTTTCCTTATTATTAAAATTATCATCATTATCAGAATCTATATATATGTCATTATTATTTGACATTTTTAAGTAATATTGTATTTATATATATTATGATAAATAGTTTATCTAATTTTTAAATAAATTTATAATATTAGACATTTTATAATTAAGTATTATATATAAAATATAATATTTTAATTAATATACAAATAAAAATGCAAAATAAATTAGATTTAAAAGAACATGAAATTATAAGATATACTTTAGAAGATTTATATAAATCAAAAATAAATTTTGACAATATAAGTTATAATAATTATATTAAATTTGATTATTTAAATTCTTCTATTAATAGATATATAAAAATAATAGAAATTTTTAATGAAATTAATTTAAGTAAAATAAATACTGTATTCACAGTTGTAAAATTACAAAGAAATTTAAAAACTGTTAATTATGGGTTTATATATGGAATTATTGAAAATAATAAAGTAATTAATAAATTTGTGATTACATCTAATACTTTAGTATCTAAAGATGGTATGTATTCTCATAGATTTATAAATTTTGAAAATTTATTACATAAATCAAAACTAATAACAACTATTGTCGATCATTTAAAACAAGGATTAAAATTTAAAGAATATTCATTATCATATGAATATTTCAATATAAATAATGACAATATAAAAAAATCATATTCAAATATATTGTCAAATTCAGATATATTAATCAAAATTTATACAGTATCATGGTTAATTGAATTATATAATTTATATCGACATAATCAAGAAATAAATATAAATACAACATATAATGATATCATGTTTACAGAAAAAGATAAACAATTTTTTAAAAAATTATATAATGAAAATAAACAAGAGATATATGAAGCAGTCATATTTTTTAAATTTTTTAATCATGATAAAAAAAATTTATTAGAAATTGGCCAAAAAATCATTCCATTTAATTATGTACAACTTAAAGAATATAAACATATTACACATTTTCAATGGAAAGAATTATTAATTAATAAAATTACAAATACTTTACTATATAATATGAATTCTCCATCATTTTATATTTATATTGATTGGTTTTTAATTAATAATTCAAATAAAAATTTATATGACAATAAAGAAATATATAATAAAATTTTATATAGTGATCAAATTAAAAATATTTTAAACTTATTAAATAAAGCAAATAGCGAATTTACAGAAATATATAATAAACAAAAAAATGACTTTGTTGAATCATTAATAAAAAAATTAAAAAAAATTATTAAACTATCTGAAAATAAAGTACTTATGTCAAACATATCTTTATGTTTTTTATCAGAATATTCTGGAAAAACAGTATATGATTATTTTAATAAAATCAAAGATAAAAATTTAATACATAGAAATATAGGTGATTTATATAATGATTTTGAATTATTTCAAAAATATATTTTTGAAATAATTTATGGTTTATATTGTCTTAATTTAAAAGGTATAATACATGGTGATTTACATCTTAATAATGTTACATTAAATAAAAAAAATTTAAATGTTAGTAATAATTCATATGTAATATATGATTTAAGTATTAATAACAATAAAAAAATTATTCATATATTACATTCAAGTTTATTAAATGAAAATATAATGGAAAAAGATAAAGAAGATAAAGAAGATAAAGAAGATAAAGAAGATAAAAAAGATAAAGAAGATGAAGAAGATGATAATATAACATTTATATTTAAACATTTAGGCACATATCCTTGTATCATAGATTATAGTAGATCATTTATATTACTTAAATTAATAGAAGAGGATATTATAGAAAAAGAAAAAAATAATATAAGAGCTAATTTTATTAAAAATGAACAGAAAAGAATTATATCAGAATTAGGTAAAATATTTCCTAATTATATAAAAAATAACCCACATAAGATGAAAACTATTTTTAAAAATAAAAATTTTAATACATTATTTATATATTTTTCAGCATTTGATATCTTTAAATTTGCATCTAATTTACTAATTTTTATCAATAAATTTTCTACACAACATAATTTTAACGTAAATCCAGAAATAACTAAGTTGTTAGATAATATTGTAAAAAAAGCATATATATATTTAGAAAAAGCTATAGATGAAGATTCCTATAATAATAAAAAAAATATTACATTTCCAAATTTAGAACTACTATTAGAATTTTTTCCATCATTTAAAATGAAGAATACTAAATCTATAATAAATAAAATAAAAAATACTAATATTGTTGATGTTTTTAGTATTAATAATATTGAAGATAATATAGATATATATAAAATGATAAATGAAATTAATGAAAATATAAAAAATAATTTAAAAGATAAAAGTGATATAAAATCATTAAATATTATAAAAGAAAAAATAAAATATTTTATAAATTATAAAAAATTAAATGAAGATTTAGAAATAGAACAAATAATTAATAAAGAATATTATACAGTAAAAAATAATTTATCATTTGTAACTACAGATAATTTTACAACAGGTTCAATTTCTGAAAATGATACAATAATATATAATTATTAATATAAATTATATTTAATATATTATATTTAATATAATTTAATTATGAATGATTTTGAACCAATAGTTACATTAGAGGATGCCTTACATGCTCCCTTATTCTTAAATAAAGATAAATGTTATTTTTATTCATTTCCTTTAGGTGTTATTTCTATTATTAATTTCTTAACTATGGTATTAATAATTTTATCTACATTAAACGCCACATATCAAGCAATCTTTAAAGATGCTAGTTTTTTTAAACCATTATTAATACTAGGTCTAGGATTTATAACAAACATATTTATGTTTTATGTACAGGCTTATTTAATAAAAGGATGTAAATGTGCAAAATTAAAAAAAAATAATAATTTATAGATTATTTTTATAGATTATTTGTATAGATTATTTTTATAGATTATTTGTATAGATTATTTTTATAGATTATTTGTATAGATTATTTGTATAGATTATTTTTATAGATTATTTGTATAGATTATTTTTATAGATTATTTGTATAGATTATTTTTATAGATTATTTTTATAGATTATTTTTATAGATTATTTTTATAGATTAATTTTATAAAGTTGTTATAGATTATTTTTATAAAGTTTTTTTTAATAAATATATTTATATTTATTATTACATAAATTTATGTTCACATATAGGACATACATATATAGCTTCTCCATTATCACCTACCATAATTTGTCTAATAATACTTTCCTTACATTTAGTACATTCCCTATATATTAATGGACTTAGAGAATCTTTAGCAGATATATTTAGATATATTTCAGATTTATATAATGTTTCTGATTCTTGTAATGAGACATTTGTCATTAATGTATCTTCTGGATTTGAATCAATTTCAGTTAAACATGTATTACATATAAATTTTAGTATATTATTATGAGTAGATTTAGATAAAATATTATTACAATTATGGCAAAATTTCATAATTTTATTGTAAATGTATTATATTATATTATACTATATTATTTATATTATATATATTATCAATATTCAATTTTAATTAATAAAAAAACAAATATATAATTTTCTTTACAATTTTGGTTTAGACATAACATTTGGACTCCATAATTCATATTTATTTAAACCAATATATCTTTTTACATATAATGGACATCTATTATCTAATAATTCTTTTTTTGCCATTTCAATAGGATCAGATAATCCATTAATATTAGTAAATACATATGATCCATTAGTAATTTGCGAAGATCTTATTGAAATTAATTCTATAAATTCATATATTGATAATATATTAGATGTTATACGATTTTCTGATTTTACAATTACTTCATATTTCATATCATTATTTTCATTTTCATTTAAGTTAATATTATCTTCTATATAAGTATGATTATAACTTTCATTTTCCTCATCATCTCCATTTTCATCATCAGGTTCATATGTTTCATCATCGATATCTTCAGTTTCATCTTCTATATAATCATTTTCATTATCATCATTATCAACTTCTATATTTATCTTATCTTTTTTAAATTTTGGTAAATCAGATTCATCATTATCAATATCAATATCAGATTCAATATCTGAATTATTATACACTTCTAAATCATCATCATCAGATAAAAACTCTGTTTCTTTTAGTTGTTTTGATTTAGACATGGTTATTTTTAATAATACTATATTATATTTAATAATAATTTAAATATTCAATTTTAAATATTTAAATATATTAACAGAAAATAAAATATGAATATAACTAATACAGAAATTATTATTTTAGTTTTGAAAATTTATTTAACTAAATTATTTAATTGGTTGTGTTTAATATTATTAAAATATATATCTGACAAATATTTAATATTTACCTCAAATAATATTAAATATAATGCATATTATGATACTTCTGATTCTAATGAAGAATTGGAACCTATTTATGTACATGAATATGAAATTATTAAAGATAGATTTAAAATAGATAATATTATAAATAAATATAAACAAAATAAATATATGAATTATAAGAAAAATGAATATTATATTATTAATTCATTTTTATTTAATTTTGATGGTGATTATGTAAGTGATAAATACTATTGTACAAATAAAATTATAATTTTATTCAATAGATTTGAATGTCTTAATACTGATAAAATAAAATTAGTAACAAATAAATATAAATATCTTTATATATTTTATAAAGATAATTTAGATAATTTTAATGTAAAAATCATAGATTTAAATAATAACGTAAATATTATAGATAATTCTGAATTAATATTTAACATTATTAGTTTATAAATATATGTAAAAACTAATAAATACCCTATAAAAAGTTTATAAAAATCTATAAAAAATACAAAAAAAATCTATAAAAAATACATAAATATTATATAAATAATAGACTTTATAAAAAATAGAAAAATATGCATAAAATTATAAAATAATAGCTTATTTTAATTTTAAAATTGATTTTAATTATGTAAAATAATATATATATAAAGATATATCATATAATTATATAAATATCTTATGGATTATTCAGATAATAATATCAATAATAATGAGTATTGTGAAGATATTAATGAAAATTCCGTTGGATTTAGATTAATAAATCAATATGGAAAAAATAATAACATATTAAATAAGATATATTATACTAAAAATGAAGATTATAAAACTTTAATGGAATTTATCAAACCTTATGAACTTGATAAAGATTCTCCGATAAAATCTAATATTACATGTCCTGGTGGTCGATTTAATATTGCACAATCTAATTTTGTTAGATTTAGTGAACTATTACAAAGATGTTCCAGTAATAAGTTAGTATTACATTTTAGAGAATTACAAGCATCAGATTTATCAAAAAGAATTGGATCTGGTATTATGTTTGATTTTGATTTATTACAAACCAGTGATAAAAATGAAATTACATTAAAAGATTTTACTCCATTTTTACGAAGAATTTTTACTATTTTTAAAAGTTTATTAAAAATTGATGATGAAGATATTATACATATGGGTGTTATCACAAAGAAATCATTAATATATAAAGAAGAAGTTAAACAATATAAAAATGGATTTCATATTTTAATTCCTAGTATTAAAATTTCAAGACAAGCTAAAAAATTAATATATAATGAATTGTTAAATGATAATCGATTACAAACTATATTTAAAAGTACATTTAATAATAATCTTAGAGATGCATTTGATAGTGGTTCATATAGTGTGCCTACATTTTTTATGTATAATTGTAAAGATAATAGCACTGAACCATATGAGTTATTTAATATTTATAAAATTACATATTACGATGGTTTACAATTAGATATTCTTAATAAAGAAGCAATAATTAAAACATATAATATTATATCAGAATTAAGTTTAAACTTTGATTCCGATTTATTTGTTAAAAAATATTATGATTTACAAGATATTTATAATGCACGAATTGCAGATGCTGAAGCTCAATCAAATAAATTTGAAGAAGAAAGAGAAAAAACCATATCGACATTTAGTTCATATGAATCATATGTTGATGAATATCTAACGTATTATAAAAAATTAGTATTAGAAATTTTAGATATTAAAAGAGCAGAAGATAGAAATATGTGGAGAGATACAATATTTGCAATTGCAAATATCAATCCAAGTCTTAGAGCTGCTTTTAAACCTATTGCAGAGTTATTTAGTATGCGTTCTGAAAATAAATGGAATAGGCAAGAATTTGAAAAAATTTGGAATGAAGCTATTTCAAGTACTTCTAATAATAAATTAACAGTAAAATCAATTATATATTGGGCAAATATTGATAATAAAGAAAAATATAAAAAATTAACAGATAAAGATATTATTAATACAATTGAATTAGATGTGTATAATAGCGATAATAGAATTTTAGATGGTACTTTATATCAATTTCAATTTGCGCATTACCTAAATCATTTATTTAAACAAAAATTTGTATATGATATTGATAATAATGGTAAAGGTAAATGGTATGAATTTGTATTAGATAATGATAGTCATGATGTAGGTGAAATTTATAAATGGCGTGAAGAAATTAAGCCAGATAGTTTAATAATGTATCTTTCTAATAAATTACCACAAACTATTAATAAAGTTATTTTAAAAGCAGAAGACAGAATTCGAAACAATCCTGATAATGAAAAGGAAAATGAATATGTTGCTTTTAGAACAAAAAATTTAAAAAATTCAGCAAAAGATTTATATAAATCTGCATTTAAAGATGGTATAATTAAAGAAGCAGAAAAATTCTTTAGAGTAAGAGGATTTTTAAAAAAATTAGATTCTGATCAAAATACTATGGGTGTAGGTAATGGCGTTTTAGAATTATCAGAAAATCCTAAATTAATTAAAGATTATCATAATTATCCAATTTCATTATATACAGAAACTAATTATGAACCTTATAATAAAAATAATCCAAATACAATTAGATTATTAAAAGTATTATTAGATTTATTTCCTGAAGATGAAATGGATGCATTTCATTATATTATGTATTATTTAGCATCTTGTTTAGATGGTAAACCAAAAGATAGTATTATTCTTATTTTAACTGGGAGCGGTTCTAATGGCAAAAGCTTTTTTGCAGAGCTTGTGAAGTCTATTATGGGCAAATATGGTGCTAAAATGGCTATGTCATTTTTGACAGAATCAAGAGGAAAATCAGCAGGTGCTGATGAACAACTGATGTTATTAAAGAATGCAAGATTAGCATATTATTCAGAAACTGATAAAAATGAAGTATTAAATACAGCAAAACTTAAAGAAATTACTTCGCAAGAAACATTATCAGGCCGAGGTATTTTTGAAAAACAAACAAACTTTAGACCAACATGTTCACATATGGTTACAACAAATTATCAATTTAGTATTAAAACAACTGATCATGGTATTTGGAGAAGAATTGTCACATATTCATTCAAAATGAAATTTGACGATAATCCTGATCCAAACAATAAATATGAAAAAAAGAATGATCCAACAATTGCAAAAGAATTTTCATTTAATCCAGAATTAAAAAAATCATTTTTATCAATTTTAGTAGAATATTATAAAGATTTATATATTAATCATAATGGAATGTTAAAAAATATTATGAAACCTACCATTGATAAGGAAACAGCAGAATATAGAAATCAAGAAGATATTATTAATAGATTTATTGATGAATATTGTATATATTCACCAAATTCTACAATTTGTTTATCTGAATTAATAGATAAATATGAAATGTGGTATGAAAATAACATTAGTAAAAATCATGTGCCAGAAAAGGTAGAAATATCAAATCAATTAATAAATTCAAAAATTGTTAAATATATTAAAAAAGGTATGAATAAAGTATTATTACAAGATATTAGATTAAAAGATGATTTAGTCGAAATTGATGAATTGTCTGAAAATGAATATTTCATCAGAGAAATTATTAATAATAACAAAACAAAAGAATATGAATATAATATTAATAAATTCAATCCATTAGGATTATAAAAGATATATATAATCAATAAAAAAATAAAATTTATATATTTATAATAGTATACTTTATTTTAATATGGTTTCTAATTTATCAATTATTATTTTTTGTGACTATCTAAATAAAATAATACAAGATGATTTAATATATGATAAAACTCAAGGTTTAAATATGGGAAAAACTCAAAATTATTATTTATTTCAAGAAGTATGTAATAATAAAACATATTTAGAATGTACTAAATTAGATAGATATGGTCATTGTTGTTCAATATATGATAAAGGTGAAAAAGTTTTTATAACAAGAGATCCTAATTTTCCATGGTAAAAAATAATTTTATTCTATATTTTTTTATATAAATCTATAAGTTCAGCTTTACCCAAAGAATTTTGTCTAGCTGTATTTTTACTTAAATCATAATTTAATGATTTTAATCTAGAAATTAATATATCTTTACTTATATTAGATTTTATAAAATGCCATCCTCTTTTATTTAAATTTTTGAAACTATTTATACATATATTTTCTATAATTTCACCACATTTTCCTCCATAAGCCCTTATTGCAAAATCAGCTTTATGTATATCTTCTTTGTTAGAATTTAAAAACTTCCAATCGTTATGTTTTACCTGAGATTTATTAATAATTCTTTCTGAATCATTACGAATCCAAATCTGAAAACAACATTTTACATTTACAGATGGTGTAAATGTATCTGACTTAGTTGATATATCATTATCATAGATTAAAATAAATTTTGTATTTAATTTATTTTGAATACTAATTTTTCTAAATGATCTAGGAATAATAAAAGCAATTATATTAGAGAATAATGCAGCATGATTAAAGAATTTAATAGCTAGTGAACATACTTTACCAAAAGGAGGATTTCCTATAGTTAAAATATTTTTATATATATGTGTATTGGGCATATAATCAAAAAAATCTTGTTTAATTATAGAATTATGTTCTGGTTTTATATCTAATCCAATTTTATTAAGATTAGTAATATTTAATAAAAAATTACCAGATCCCGCAGATGGTTCTATTACTAAATCAAAATTATTAATATTATAAAATAACTTAAATTGATTTAAACAATCATGTACAATATGTATATTTGTATAAAATTTATCTATATTATTATTAGCATATAAATTATTTATATCAGTATCAATATCTTCATACAATACATTTATGTGTTCTTTAAATTCATTTTTTAAATTTATTATATAACTATATACATATTCTTCTAGTTTGATAAATTTTTTAATTTTTAAAAATTTTGTATCGTTATCTAATAATAATAAATTATTTATAGTATAATCAAATTCTTTAAATAAATCAATTAATATCTTATTTAGTTTATCCATAATTAATAATATTAAATTATTTTTATTATCAGTATTATGTTTATTATCATTTTTATTTTTATTAATTTCTATAAATATAAATTTAGACAAAACAATTTCACTTTCATATAATTTATTTAACACATTATACATGTTTGTTCTATTTCTAAATATATATATATCAAAATACTAGCTATATACTAGATACTAGTTTTTTTTTAATATTAAAAAAAAATAATATAATTTTTTTTTATTTTTATTAAGTACTATTTAATTTATATAGTTTCTTCTAATAATTCTGCAATCATAGCTCTATCATCATCAGAACTATTTTTAGAATCTATAATTGTTGATTGTTTTGCACCAAATACACGTGGTCCAATTATACCTTTTCCTGATTTAATCACATTAGTACTATCCTTAAAAGGATTTCCTCCATCTCTTTTCATCATATAATTACATTTTATAATTTTATTTGATAATAAAATTATTGGTAATACAAATAATACAGAATATATCATTTGAGTAAAACAATTATCATAATTGATATTAACTATTATTATTATTATTAATGATAATAATATAGAAATTATAAAAGGATTACCACATACATATTGAATATTATTATTATTATTTATATAATTATCAAATCTATTACAATTATCTGAAAATGATATTGTAGGCATAATTAAATTTGTACAAAATGTATAAATGAATAAATTTATAAATATATAATATATAAATATATAAATCTACATAATTATATAATTATACATCATAATTATCTGTCACATCAAATTCTAATTCATTATTATCTGATATATTATGTTTATTATCTAATTCAGTATTTAATTCATTATCAGAATTATTATTAGATTCATTATTTAATTCATTATCTGAATTATTATTAGATTCATTATCAGAATCAGATAATAAGTTTGAATATGCGTGTTTTAATGATTTATTTTTATTGATTTTTTTAGTAAATGTATTTTTAACTTTATTATTAAATTTTATATCTGGTTTTCTAATTATATCAATATTATTAATTTTTTCAACTTTATATATATTATTATCTTTTTCAGCTTTTTCTAATTTATGTATCTTTTCATTTTTACTTATTGGTTCTTTTTTACATATAGTAGATTGTTTAGATAACAATAGTTGTAATTCTGTATTTTTTTTATTTGATTCATTTAATTTATTTATAAGATTTTCTATATTTTTTAAATTTTCTTTATTTTTTTTTTGTAATTCTAAAATAACAGATGAATTTTTTTCTAAAAATTGTTTTAAAACTTCTATATTTTTTTTTAATTGAACATTTTGATTAGTCAGATCTTTTTTATCATTCACTAATTCTAATAATTTAGTTTTAAATAATTCGGTACTAATCATATTATTATTATCAGGATTTAAAAATTTAGAATATACTTTATCTTTTTCCAATAATATAATTTTTAAAAATAAATCTTGTAAAATTATTATATTTTCTGAATGTAAATGATTATCAATAATCATAACTAAATGATTAGATATAATATCTGCAGTAAATATTTTGATACTATTATTTATAGATTCATGAAATAATTTATTTTTTTGATTTTCTCTAATTGAATTCCATAATTTTTGAGGTATAAATTCATTTATCATAAAATCTATACATTCTTTATGTGTCATTGTTGTATATTTTGTAGTAGATATACAATATGCATGAATACCTTTAATTATCTGTTTAAAAAATTCAGGTTTATTAGTATAGTCTAAATAGCTACTTAATATATTTTTATATGCATCTGTAACATTTTCATATGTTCCATTAATACGTAGTGTATGTGCTTTTGTATAAAATTCATTATAATACAAATTTACAAAATATGAACCTATAATATCAAATTTTGATAATGTAGATTGGGAATATTTTGATTCATAATTAGATAAAGAAGATACCATCATTTTTATATTAATATATATAGGATAATATTAAAATTATAAATAAATTGTTTAATTATAATTATTTATCATTTTAAAAAAATATGTATTCCTATATACCTAAAAAATAATATAATAAATTATAATATAATTACCTAAAAATTTATTATAATTTGAATAATTTGTAACTTATATAATATATATATTTATAATATGAATGAAATTAATATTATCTTAGATTCAAATATTGAACTAGATGATAGTTTAATAACTTTAAAGAATGATAAAGAAATATTATTTAATAAAATTAATAAAACGTTAAATTTATTAAATTTAGATTCAAGTCTACTTTCAAATGAAGAATTGATACAATTTAAATTATTAGATATATTATATAATGATAATTATATAGATTTTTTATCAGATATTGATATTACATATTTAGATAATACTAATAATTTTGAAAATGATATATTAAATAAATTAAATAATCGAGATAAAAATTCTGTATTCTCTAAAAAAATTATAATTAAAAAAATTTTAGATTTTTTTAATCCTATTATAGATGTTAATGATATTAAAGACAATTCATTACATCTTAATAAAAATAAATTAATTATTAATAAAAATGATATTACTCTAAATTATAACATAGAAGCTAAATATATTAATAAAAAAGTAAAATCATTAGAGTTAAAAAATTATAATATTCCAAAATTAAATAGTTTTAGCATACATGGATTATATAATAATAAAATTCAGTTTAATATTCCATATATGTTAAATGAGTTTAGTTTAGAATTTAATAATATATTTAATAAAATATCTAATAATATTCATTTATATATAAAAAATCTTAATTATAATAATAAGACTTTATTTTCATTAGATACAGTAGATATAAATGATTTAATTAAATTATATAAATATACTTTAGTTCAATTTCAATTATATAATAATAATAAAATTATATTACATAATATACCAACAATAATAAATAATAATATATCTGATGAAATAAAAGTAGATAATGAAGAATTAATTTTATTTTTTAATAAATATAAATACAATACTAAATCTATTGATATAGATAAATGTAATAATTTTTTAACAAATAAAATTGGAAATTATTTTAGTAATAATATATATAATTCATTTAATAATGATGGTTTATTATATCTTTATGAAAATATATATTTATATTCATTAAATAATGAAAATATACAAAAAATTATTAAAAAATTATTAGATCAACAAAAATATAAATTAGAATATCAAAATAATTTATTAATATTAGAAAATAAATTATTATTAAATTATAAATTAGAATATATAACTAAAAAGAAATTTCCTAATTTATTTAATATTAATAGTAAAGAAAATCTATTTAATAAATTTAATAAATTTGATATAAATAAAATACCAAAAAAAATCAAAGATGTTATTTTATTAGATTTAAAAAAAAATGAAGATTTTATACAAAATCAGTTGTATAATAAATGTAAACATAAAAATGTTCTTAAATCTTTTTATAATTCAATAAATAAATATAATAGTTTTAATGAATTATTAAAATATATTAAAAAAGATATAAATAAGGAAAGTAATAAATCTATATATAAATGTAATTTATGTTCATTTAATTTAATTTGTCCTCATATTATAGATTATTATATACTTTATTTTAATAAAAATTATCAAAATAAAAATGATGATTATATTCATCTTAAAATTTTAAATAAATATATGTCAAAAGCACCTATTGATATGATATATTATTGTAAAGTATGTGGAGAAGAATTAGGCAAATCATATGATATGGAACAAAATATAGAATTTAAAGATAATGTTAGAGTTAACACTTTAGAATATTCAGATGATACAAGTATAATGATACAAAATACAGTATCTTATATTGTTTATACATATTTATCTTTTAAAGGTGTGACTATGCAAATAAATAAAACACAAATAATTAGATATATTATTGAAAATATATCGTTATATGTTAATAATATAGAAAAGAAATTAAGAAAAAGTAAAAATTATGATAGTAAACATGAATCAAAAACTACCGATTTAATAAAATTTAATATTATCATTTTTACTTATTCATGTATAATATTTATAATGAATAAATATCCTAATTTAATTTTTAATAAAATAAATAAAGCAAAAAAATTAGATAATATTATTATAGAAAAACAATCAAATTCTAAAAAAGGTTCTAAAAATAATTATAATAATACTAAAGGAGGAATATCTGCAACTCGTATTAATAATATTAAAGATAATTTTAGAGAAGCTTATGATTTAATTATTAGTACAAATTATTTATTATTATCTCAATTAGATTATACTAAAAATACAGAAATTATTAAAAATATTTTAGTAAAATCATATACATTTATAAATAATAGTAATGAATTAGAATTAGATATAAAAAAAAAGAATAATCTTGAATTATTATTGAATAGTTCTATATATAAATATTATTATAATATAGCTAATATTTATCCATTATTAAAAGATAATTTAAATGGTAAACGAAAAAATATAGGCATAATGGTAAATTATACAGATATATATAAATCATCTTTAAAAAAAATTAAATATGATGATTATAAAAATATTTTAGGTAATATTGATGTAGATAAAAAACCTGATTATTTATTTGAAAAATTTAATATTCCAAAATTTTTAAATTCTACTAATTTAGAAAGTATAGAAAAATTATCTAAAATTAATTCATACAGTGAATATAAATATTATTCAATATTATTATTTACATATTTTATTAATCATAGATTATATGAATTGCCAATATATGAATTCATAGAATTAGATAAAGAAGAAAAAAAAGTTAAACATTTGTCTAATATATATTTAGATAAAATCAAATCAGATATAGATATTAATTTCTTAAAATATAAGGATATTGTGTCATTATATATATCTAAAACTTTAATAATAAAGGAATTTGAATTACAACTTATTAAAAATAATATACAATTTAATCAATATCCATATTCTAATATTAAACTTAATAATTCACGTTACTATTATACTAAAAATATAGAGTTAAATAAATATATATGTAAAAAAGATAGTAATTTACATAATTATAATATATATATATATTTATTAAATAATAAAGAATATAGTATAAATAAAAAGGATATTGACAAGAAACAAGAAAATTTAAACATTGTATTAGATCCTAAAGTTATTTTCAAAGATTATCAATGTAGTAAGTGTGAATTAAGAAAAAAATCTACTTATGATTACAATAATACATATATTCTAAATATTATATATAAAAAATATGATATAATACAATTTTATAATATTTATAGATATAAATGTCCATTAGGTGACTTTCATATATTTGAAAATAATGTATGCAAAATATGTAAAATTACTTCTAATGATATTTTACAAAATAATATAAATATTTTTGAGAAATTTAAAAATAATTATAAAAAATACTTAAATAATATATTATCTATACAAAATCTAAATATACTTAATATTATAAATGAAAATAAAAAATTATTAAATACTAATATTATAGATAATTATAAACAATATATTAATAACGATTCAAATATTATTACACAATTTATAGATGAAATAGATAAACTTAATATAGATGATCTTATTATTTACATATCTAAAATATCTAATATAGATATTAAATATTTTAAAATATTAGGTTTAACTGAAGGTATAAATTATTCTGATATTACACTTATTGAACCATCTTATGTCAATATTGATAACAGATTTATAAAAATATTAAACTATATCAGAACTTTATCTATTTATACAAATTTATTAATAAATATAGAAAAAATAACAAGTTATTATGATTATGATTTTTTGGAAATTATAAATGAAATAAAATTATCAAATAAAGATACTTTTATTAAACAAATTAAAATTAATAATAACATAAATTTAATAGAAATGTTTAATTTTATTAAGTTAACTAACAATGATAATAAATATATAATAGAATTTGGTTTAAAAATGTTATTTAATAAAATAAAAGAAATTAATGAATTAAATAATAAATTAGATAATTTTCTTGAAAAATATCTAAATTTTATTATTAATCAATTATTTAAATATGATGAACTATTTACTAATTATAATTATGGTGAATTAAAACAGATGTTTACTGAAAATATACCAGGATATGAAGATGATTATGAAAATAATAATTATGAAAATACTGAAGATGATGATGATGGATTATTTTCTTATAATGATATTGATGTTGAATTCGGAGATGTTGAAGATTAATTATTTATAATTATATTTAAATACAAGATATATCAATTAGAATATAAATATTATAAAGTAGTTTTAAAAAATTATGAATTTATTATCAAAAACAAGTTGGGCTGATTATGATGATGAAACAGATGAACTATTATTAGTACAAAAAGATAATACAAAGGTTTCAGAAAAAATATTAATACAAGAAGATAACACTCAAGTCAAAGAAGATACTAAGGATCAAGAAGATACTAATTATGAATTTATAATAGAACATAAACAAGAATTATTTCAAAAAGTAGTTAAAAAATCAAATAAAAAAATAAATATACCAGTTGTTTATGAACTTAAGGAATTTATTCAATGTTTAAATTCTAAACAAAAACCTAATATAGATTTTATTATTGATATATCAGCTCATTGTAATAATACATATAAAGGAACCTTATGTAAAAATATAAAAAAATGTAATAAAATTCACATACAAAGATGTATAAAAGGAGATGAATGTAAAAATAAAAAATGTTCATATATTCATAAATGTAATATGCCAGACGAAAAAAGTAAATATAATTTTGATAAAACCATGAATACATATAATAAAATTAAACCTAATAAAAAAGTATTAAAAGATTAAGTAGTATATTTTAATATATACCAATCAATAGTATTTAATATATTTTTTTTCCAATCATTACTTATAAAATAACCATAATCATTAATTTTTTGACAATTTAATTTATATCTTTCATCATTATAAGGTCTATTATTTATATATTCAAAATAATCATGTTTATCTAATTTAGTTAATTTTTTCATTTTTAAATATTTATATATAAAATAAACTAATTCTTTAATAATAATAGGATTATCTACACCAATATTAAATATATGATTTCCAAACTTAAAATTAATATTTTTAAATTTATTATAATATAAATTAATAAAATTAGTACCTAAATGAGAAAGACTACCTGTGATTAAAATATTCATATAAATTATTTATTAATTGATATAATTGTGTATAATTATATATAAATAAATATTTAATAGAATATATATTTACTTATAATATATTGTAAAGTTTTATAAATATAATTATGGATATATTTGATTTATATAATAAAAAAAATGAAACAACTACTATTTATTTAAAAACAATTAAAGAAACGTTTATAACTGAGAAAAATAAATCATTATTATATAATATTATTAGTAAACAATTATATATAAGTAATAATAATGATAGATATTTAAAATTACAAAAAAATATAGATAATGAAATAGAATATTGGGTTGAATATGGCAAATTAGATACTATTACTGATACAGCATCTTTTATATCTAATGATATATCTTTACAATTAGATTATTATAATGATTTATTTATAAAATATTATATAAATAAAGTAACAAAATCAAATCAACTACAATTTGAATTAGATAATAATCCTTATAAACAACAATTTAAAATAGATGGGATTGATAAAAAATTTAAAGATTTTTTACCTAATGATTATGAAAATATATCAGTAAGCAATTATCAAAATACATATACTTTAAATAACAATTTTAGCAGAAAATATAATAAAATTCCGCATTACAGAAAAGTACTTCATAATAGAAATATAGATAGATCATTTACTGCAAATGATATGTTAAAAAATGAATCAAAATCAAATATATCTTATAAACGTTATAATAATGATGAATTACTTAATGGATTATCTTATCTTCAAAAAAAATAAAATATAATAATATTACAATAATATTAATTTATTTTTTTTATTATTATTATACTAGTATATGCTAGCTAGATATAAGATTTACTAGAAAAATATGGCTAATACAATAGATCTTAATAAAAAAAATATAAATGATATAATACAAAAAGTTATAAAACTTAATATACCTGTTTTATTAGTTCCTATTAATTGTAATACTAGCGAGTATGATAATAATAATGATAATAATAATGATCATAATAATGATTATAATTATTATGATAGATATGAAGATAAATATCCTACTAATTATTCTATGAAACCAAAAGCTAAATCAAAATTTAAATATCATTGTCATTCAGAATCTGATTCATCTGATTCATCTGATTGTGATGATTGGGATGATTGGGATGATTGGGATCATCACCATCATAGATATTGGAGAGAAGGTAATCCACATAGTAATTTAAGAAATAATCTTAAAAATTATCCTAAAAATCATCCTAAAAATTATCCAAAAAATCATCCTAAAAATTATCCTAAAAATTATCCTAAAAATTATCAAAAAAATACTTTAAAAAAAAAGTCAAAAACTAATAAAAATAATATTAATGATAGTATAAAACCTAAAGCACAATTCCCATCTTTTGATAAATATATTATTGTATTTAAAGACTTGGCTATTGATAATGTTAAAGATAAAATAAATGGATTAAAGATAAAAAATGGATTTAAATTAAAACATACTCTATTACATGCTATTAAAGGATGTACTGCAACTATAGATAAAACTTTAGTAGAAGAACTATCACAAGATCCTGATATTGAATATATAGAAAGAGATAATTTATATGGTGATATGATAAGATCTAAAGAAACTTTAAATGTAAATGCAGTTTCTCCCTTATGGCATCAAACTTTAACTAATACAGTACCGACCGTTAATGATAATTTTGCAAATGTTAACTGTTATATATTAGATACTGGTATTATGGCTAATCATATTGAATTTTATCCAAATCAGGTATTTATGGCTTATAATGCTATAAATAAAACTATAAATGCTCAAGATGATAATGGACATGGAACTTGTGTAGCGTCATTAATAGGAGGTAAAACTGTAGGAAGTGCTAGTAAAATTATTATGCATTCTATTAAAGTTTTAGATAGTTCAGGTTCTGGTTATGTATCTGATATAATTGGAGGTTTAAATTGGATTATGCAAAATAAAAAAAAAAATTGTATAATAAATATGAGTTTAGGTGGAATATATAGTAAAACTTTAGATACAACTTTATCTAAATTTGTAGAAGCCAATATTCCTATTATTTGTTCAGCTGGTAATTCTGGAATAGACGCAACTACTTTTAGTCCAGCAAGCACAGTCGGTGTATATGCTATAAGTGCATATGATCAATCAAAAGTTAGACCATCCTGGGCTAATTATGGTCCCGTAATTAACACATTTGCACCTGGAGATATGGTAAAAGCTGCTTGGAATGATTCTTCTAACTCTTATTATTTAGTTAGTGGTACATCATTTTCATGTCCTATAGTAGTTGGAATTATTGCAAGATATTTAAATATAAAACAAAATTCAACTTTATTCCAGATTAATGAATTTTTAAATAAATCAACAATTATAAATGATATTATAAATCCAGGAAGTAATAATACTCCTAATAAAAGATTAGTATTTAATTCAGCCAATATATAATTTAATAAAAAAATTGAATTTATTTTTTTTCTCTGATATATTTAAAACAATGTCTTGTAATTATATTTTAAAATCTGGACAGAATTGTAAAAATGCTTCAAAAAAAATAATAAAAGATTTAGAATATTGTACAAGACATTATAATATCTTAATACAAACTAATGAAGATCCTATCTTTTCAATAAATAATATTTTATCTAAATTTAATTTAGATAAAGAATATTCATTTATTAATAAAGGTACTTTTAGGTATGTTTATAAAATTTTAATAAATAATAATTATTATGCTTTAAAATTACAACCATTAATAAATAATATAAAAAATATAATTTATTATGAATATATATTACTATCACATCATTTAAATGATTCAAATTATATTATAAAATTATATAATAACAAAAATTATTATTATAAAAATAATGAATATTCTTTTATAATAACTGAATTATTGTACGAAAATTTAGAAGAAAAAAAACAAAGATATAAATTTAATATAGAAGAAATTAAATCAATCGGAATACAACTTATTAAAGCAATACAATATATTCATGATAAAAAATATATATATATTAATTTAAAACCAGATAATATTATGTTTATAAATGAAAATAATAATAATATAAAATTAATTGATTTTAATTGTTGTAGTAAATATATAAATCATATATCTGAATTTTATGAAAATATATTATTAAAAAGTCCAATAGGCAATACAATTTTTAGTTCAGTAAATATTAATAAATCATATAGTGGCTTGAGAATAGATGATTTGGAATCTATTTTATGGATTTTAGTTTATTTACTAAATTATAATATTACTACTATTTTAAAAAATACAAAAAAAATAACTAAAATTATAACTATTAAAGAAAATTTTCTAAATAATATTCATCAAGAAGATTATATTCATGATTTTATTATAAATTTTATTAATGAATTAAAAAACTATAATAATATAAATAATAAAAAACCCAATTATATTAGATTTATTAATATTTTAGAATAATATTAAATTGTCTTGTAAATTATGTGATTGAATATATATTTTTCTAAGAGCAAATCCATATCTTTTAAATAAATCAGCTGTATTTTTTACATTTATATCTTTAAAGGATACCATTACATAACATATAAATTCATTAAATTTAATATTATTATATAAATTATTATTTTTTTCTATATTATGTATCTTTTTTAAAATATTAGATACATTTTGTAAAACTTTACTATCTAATATATTAACGATATTCCTTTTATAAAAATCAGTATTTTCAAATTTATCAAAATTATCAAGATAATCATTATTATATTCTTCTATTAACATAGATAGATATTCATTTAATTCATTTATATACATTATCATATTATATAATATATTTATACACTTATATGCTTATATACTTATATACTTATATACTAGTATAATTGTTTATTATTTTTAATTAAATATTAATTTTTAATTAGATATTAATTTTTAATTAAATATTATTATTATGTTATCACACAATCAAATTAAAAATAATTTTTTTTATAAATATTATTTATCCGATTCTTATATTATTTTATCCAATTCAGATAAAAAATCCAAAAAATAATAAGACCATTAAGACATTACCTTATTTATATTTTATGTCCATGGTATTTATTATTAGGTATTCTTATTGGAAATAAAGAACATGCAAAACAATTAATAGAAAATAATTAATAGAAAATAAATAATATATATTCATTATATCAGGAGGTGCTGAAGAAATGACATTTGGGTATGATAATTTCTATAATACATATTGGTATTCAAAATCAAAAAAATATAAAACTGGATTTGCTAAATTAGCATTTGATAATGACTTACCTATTATACCAATACATGGTTAAAATATAGAATATATGGTGTTTTCTCCATTTATATATATTGCATCTAATTTACAATTAACTAAATTATATCATCACTTGATGATTAATATAAATAATATATTTATATATAAAATATTATTTTATATTAAAATGATATTTACTTTTATATTTAGTTTTATATTATTTATACCAATACCTACTAATATAATATTATATATAGGTCCTCATATTTATAAAAAAATGATGAAACATTAATTGAATTTACAAAAAGATGTGAATATAAATTAAATATACTTCTTAAAAAATAATTAATTAGTTTTTAATATATTATAATCTAATTTAATACCATTTGATGTAGTTATCCATCCATTAATTTTTATATTATTATTATGTATTTGATCATGATGATACCCACATAAAGTTACTAAATTAGATTTATTATTTTTTTTAATATGTTTTTTTTCTTCTAATAAACATTTATTATTTTTAAATTGTGATTGATATACTATATGATGAACTTCTAATACTTCATTAGATTTTTTAGATATATTATTATCATCACAAATATAACATTTATTAACAATTAAATTTGAGTTGTATTTTGATTTTTTATTTTCTAAAATTTCTGCATTATTATTAATAATTTTATTTTGAATTTGTAATGCATCCTTTATAATTATTGAATCTGATAATATATTTTGAGCCACAATTAATCCATAATTTTTTACACTTTCTCCAGGTTGTAATTTTCTATTATATATAAAACAATTATTAATATTATCATATTCTGTCTTTAAATGACCTATATATAATTGATTTTTTAAATTTTCATCAATATATTTTGGAATATTATGTAAATGACTCGCAAATAAAAATGAGATATCTTTTGATAAAAAATTATTAATAGTTGCTGATATAATACTAATCGCAGATATATTTTCTGTAGATGATAATAATTCATCTCCTAACACTAATGAGTTTGAATTAGAATAATTTAAAATAGTTTTTAGTTCATATATTTCTTTTTCAAATGAAGACATACCCTTAAATAAATTATCTGTATGATCAATTCTGGTAAAAATACTATTATATGGATAAAATTTAAATTCACTTGTTGCAGTAAAACAACCAATCTGAGCTAAAATTAAATTTAAACCAACTGATTTCATTATTGAGCTTTTACCACTTGAATTTATTCCATATAATATCATACCTGTGTTATCAACATTTATTTGAATATCATTTGTTATATACTCTGTAGATGTAGATAATAATTCAATTATAGGATGTCTAATATTTTTTATATCCATATAACTTTTTTTACTATCAATATCTATAATTGGTTTCGAGTAATTATTTAAATATGATACTTTTGCAAAAGAATTAAATACATCTATATAAGAAATAAAATAATTTAAATAAATAAGTAATTTATAATATTTTTTATATAAAAATTCTGTAATTTCATAATATGAATTTTTTATTATATCAAATAATTTAGATTCATTAATTATTATATGTTTAGAAATATCTTTTATTGATCTAGATGTTATATATGTACTTGCTTTAACTTTATCTTCAAATATAAGATCTTTATATAATAAATTATCATTAATCGCTTTTTTTAATTTAGTAGCTCTATTTTTTGTTAATATTAAATAATAACCATCTTTATCAGTACATTGAATTTCAATTTTATCATCATTTATTAATTTTGATAAATTATTTGATAATAATTCTAACTTATTTTTTTCACTATGTATTTTATTCATAATTTCATCAACTTCCTTAACTATACCTTCATTAAATATATTTAAGATTACATTATTCTTATTATTAAAACTAAATACTTCTAAATTATCAATATTAAAATATTTTAAATATTCATTATAATATTTTTTATATTCTTGAAGTAATTCATAATCAAAATAATCTTTAAAATATAATTCTGATAAATTTATCAAATTATTTATAAATTTATAAGATTGATTTAATCTACCATATTGATACGGTTGTAGTTTTAATATACCTAATGATTTATGATATTTTTCAATATCAATAATATATTTTAATTCATTTTCATACTGTTTATAAGTTTCATTTTGAAGTAATTTATTAACTAAATTATAACGTTTATTTAATTCATTGATATTAGTTATAGGTTCTGCTAACATTTTTTTTAATAATCTAGAACCTAATTTAGTAGAATTTTTATTAATTACATCAAATAAACTATTATATTTATAATTATTTGTTAATGAAAATATATTTAACTGTTCTAATGCATTATTATGTAAATTTAAAACATTTTTATCAGTTAAAATGTTTGGTTTATTAATATTTTCAATTATCATATTATCATATTTATATGCAAAATTTAATAAAATTATTAAGGAAATAGTACTATAGTTATATTTTTCCATATCTAAATATTCAATTGCTGATAAAAATCCTATATTATAATTTTTATATACATTTTTTAAAAAATCATTTTGATAATTAATTTTAGTATAATCTTTTATAATATTAGTATTATAATGAAAAATAGTATTAGTATTATATAATATATTATATACACAATCTTTTTTAGTTTCTTTAGAAGTATCATAAGAATATATAATTTCTTTAGGTTTGTGAATTATAATTATTTTATTTAAGTCTTCTAATAATTTAGTAATATCATTCTCATTATATATTTCTAATACATTTACATCTCCTGTAGATAAATTAATTGTAGAAATTCCACAAATATTATTACTATTTATAGTTTCCCTATATATTGATAATATCACATTTTCTGTTTTACTTTCTTTTTCACAATTAATATGAGTTCCTATTGAAAATATTTTACTTAATTTTCTATATTTTTTTTTACTATTATTAATATCTTCTTGATCATATAATAATACTGTATAGTTATTATCAATTAATACATCCAAATATTTTTGAAGTGAACAACATGGTATACCAGCCATATGTGGATTATTTTTGGAAATTTCTTGAATTGATTTATTTTTTCTTGTCATCAGTAAATTTAATAATTCACATACTTCTTTAAGTTTAGGGTCATCTTGTATATCTGAATACATTTCATAAAAAGAACCGACTTGTAATAATACTAAATATTTTTCATATTGATCTTTATATAAATTATTATATGAAATATATTCATCAATTATTGATATAAATGATTTATTCATACTATTTACTTAATACAATATTGTCTTTTTTAATACAAAAAAAAATATAAAAAATGGGGAGATTGAATTCTCCCTAAAACATAAAATTGAACATGAAATTATGTATGGGCTGATATTTATATACATCATTTGTTTACCCAACAATCAGATTTTGTTCTTTAGGACTCACTCTTCACATACAAAGTCCTCCCATCTACCAATAGTTAGACGTTCCATCTCATCTTCAAAATCCTCATACTCCTCTTCAACATCCTCATTCTCATTCTCAGAACCTCCAACCATCCTTATTGCATTCGTTCGTCCCCAAAGGAATATTACGCCAGTCAAATCACGATAAATGCGATATAATTCACGGATTTCATCAACAGGTAGATCATTTCTATTAGCAGATAACCAGTCTCTTTCTGCATCACTCGCAGCTTGCAATCTTTGCTCGTATTCTTGTGCATTTGCACGAAAGAATTCTTGTTCAGCTAGCTCTATCTGTCGCATATGTTCCTCATATCTATCACTAGTTAGATGATCTATTAAATCTTCTAAATCCTCATTCTCGTAATCTTGACCAGATGAATTCTCCAACGCAGTGCCTTCAAGCATACTTATAGCACCTTGTCTTCTCCAAACTGAGTTCTCATCAACCACCTGATAATAAAAATCGTATACATCAGAATTTTCATCAAATGATTGAGCATTTTCATCAGCCGAAAAACAGGCTCTTTCTGCATCACGTTCAGCTTGCACTCTTTGCTCATATTCTTGTGCATTTGCACGACAGAATTCTAGCTCAGCTAGCATTATTTGTCTCTCACGTTCTTCATGATTGACTAGTAGACGATTCATTTCATTTTCAAAATTATCATACTCAGATTCATTACCAGATGGTTCTGATATCACAATAGGAGAATAAATGATTATCTCAAAAACGATACTTTTCGCATTTCTATCAGATTTAGTGATGGTCATCTCTAAATCTGATATTTAGAAATATACTAATAAGATAATAAATTCAACTGGTTTTTATATATAAAAAATTGAATATTACTTATAAATAAATATATATAATAATAATGGAAAATAGAGGTATTAAGCGTAAATTTAATTCTGAATGGAATAATGATGATTTATATAATGAAGATAATAAACATAATATATATAGTATCAATAAACCTCATTATAATAATGATGATTTTTGGAAACAATATATATATAATTTAGATGCTTATATTTATGAAGAATTTGAATGTTATACATATATCACTTCTAAAGCAAATCCAGAATATTGGATTCATGAATTTATAAGAGTGCCAAAATGTTTCATAATTAAATATCATGATTTAATTCATCCTAAAATTCTTAATCATATGTATGAAAGTAATTTACTTACTAATGAAGAATATAATCTTTGTACATATACGATGGGATATCCTTCTAAAATATACTTTCCATAAAATATTATAAAAAAAATTGAATATTGATATATAGTATATATTATAACAAAATAATGAATCATAATAATGATATTAATACTAATCAAAAAATTAGTAAAAACATTTATAATATAATTAAAGAACATGACAGAGAAGAAAATATATTTAATAAAATGAGAGTACAATATACATACAATTATACTATTGATTATAATCTTATAAAAACGATTATTTCTCAAGAAAATAAAAAATATGAACTAAATTTGAAAAAACAAGAAATTTTTAATCGCAAATAAGTGTATAATTTTATTTTTTTCTTTATTTTTTTCTTTATTTTTTTATTATAAAAAATTGAATAATATAATAATATTATTATATAATATTCTTATGATGATAAATGGATATAAAATATTATCAAAAAATTTACCTAAGTCAGAATATAATAAAATAGAAAATATTTATGATTTTATATATAATATATACATTTTTATTTATATGACTGACCCAATATTATTAAATGAAACAAACTTGTTATGTAATTACTTAATACATAAACAACTGGATAAAGATGTAATGTATAATAAATTGTGCTATGGATTAACAGATATTATATATGAAAGTAATTTAAAAGTATATTATCTTAATATAGCTGGAGTTAATATATTATTAGAAAATGTAATTTTGGATAAAAAAATTAAAAAAACTATGATATATAACATTATAGAAATATTTAATAATGAATGTGACATTCATTATTTATTAAATCAAGATTATAATAATGAATTTAAGGAAAATGATAAAGAAAAAAACAAAGAAAGTGATAAAAAAAATGATAAAGAAAAAAACAAAGAAAGTGATAAGGAAAATGATAAAGAAAAAAACAAAGAAAAAAACAAAGAAAATATAAAAATTAATAATATAAATCAATATTTTAAAATATTATTTTATATAGATCTTTTTAATAAAGATCATATTTCTTCAACTATTATATATGATTTAAAAAAAGAATTAAATAAAAAATTAAAAAAATTAAAAAAAAAATTAAATAAAGAAAATAAACAGGAACTAAAAAGTAACTAAAAAAAAGAAAAATAAAAATAAAATATATTATTTTAATAAACTAATTTTTATTTTTTCAAAATTGAATAAATATATAATTAGATATAAATACACTTATATATATAAGTTTATAAAAATGTCATCTAATAAACGATCATTATCTAATTTTGATGATAAGTTTGAATTTCCTTTTATAATTAATAATGGTAAAATAGAATATCCTAAATTATTTAGTAAAATAAATAAATCAGATAAACTTAGATATTGGATTATATATGCTGTTTTAATGGATAAAAATGAAAAAATTGAAATTAAAGAAAATTTTATTGATATTGAAAAATTTAAAAAATTTAAAGAAGAGTATGATTATAAAAATTTAAAAGTATATATTTATACCAAATATGGTCAAATTGATGGTAAAATTACAGAAACAACTCCAACTATTATTGATATAGGAAAAAATATCAATAAAAAAAATGAAACTAGTATTATTACTCAATCACTTATTCATATGCGTAATCTATATTTAAAAAAAATAAAATCTGGATATATTTTACATCTAGATAAATTACAAGAAGATTTAACTGAAGAGTCTAGTAATGATAGAATATTTCCTATGGCTGTTCATGAATATACTAAATATAAAAAATATATTAAATATCCATGTTATATTCAACCGAAATTAGATGGTATAAGAATTATAGCTAAATATAATAAAAATACAGATATAGTAACATTCTTATCAAGAAGATTAAATGACATTTATGGATTCGAAAATATCAAAGAAGAAACAAAAAAAATATTTAAAATAATGCCAGATATTATTTTAGATGGTGAATTTTATAATCATGATATGAATCTTCAAGAAATATCAGGTATTGTAAGACATCAAGATGTGAACTTAGATAAAAAAAAAGAACTAAAATTCTATATATTTGATTTTATTGATTTACAAAATGCATTAACATTTGAAGAACGTATTAATATTTTATACAATTTATTTTTACAATATAATAATATGCAATTTATTACATTAACCGAAACACATTTGATAGATAATGAAAAAGAATCTGATAAATTATTTAAAGAATATATATATAATAAATATGAAGGTATTGTTTATAAAAATAAAGACGCTTTATATGAATATTCAACAATAAAAGAAAAACGCAGTTTTTACTATATTAAGAGAAAAAAACATTATGATGAAGAATATAAGATTGTAGGTTTTGAAAGTGGTATTAGAGGAAAAGATGTAGGAGCTATTGTATTTATTATGGAAACTAAAGATGGTAAAGAATTTAAAAGTGTTCCTAATATGTCATTAGATGAAAGAAAAGAAATGTATACTTTAGCAAAAAAAAACTTTGATCAATTATATAAAAATAAAATGGCAACTATAAGTTTTGATGATTATTCAAAAGATAATATACCATTACGTGCCAAATTTATCACAATTCGTGATTATGATTAATTATAACATTAAATTATAATATTATTTTCTTTTATATTATTTTTTTGTTTAGTATTATTTTGTTTATTATTGTCTTGTTTAGTATTGTCTTGTTTATTATTATCTTGTTTAGTATTGTCTTGTTTATTATTATCTTGTTTAGTATTGTCTATTATATCATTATTTTCTATTATATTATTATCAGTTAATATAGGATCTTGTAATTTAATATCCTCTATATATTTATTAGTACCACATTTACAAATTGGTTCACATGTACAATATGGTTCACATAAACATGTATTTGCGCATATTTTATTATTAACATCTAAATTATATATAAAATCTATACTTTCTAATAAAATATCGGAATTATCTGATGTTATTTGAATATATTTATAAACACCAAATAAAGGAATTGGTATATTTTGGATTATATTATTACTATCTGATTCATAAATAAGTGTTCCTAATATTCCATCTAATATATTAGTACCATATATTTTAAATGCTTCTTGAGAAAACATACTTACTATACTTATATTTGGTATTGTTTTTGGTTTTATATATTGTGCTAAATTAGATAAATCTAATTGAATAAAATTATTATCATTAATAGTATTATTAATATTATCTGTTAAACCTAATCCTTTATTATGTATATATAAAGTCATTTCTATATTATCATTTTTAAAACCATATACTGGAATATCTATATTATTATATTTAAATATATAATTTTCTGCCAATATATCTTTAGTATTATTCAATAAATAAAAATTAATTTTATTTATACACTCTGATTTACATTCTTCTTCATCTATATTCTCTTCATCTTTAGATTCTGATTTACACTCTTCCTCGTCTATTTGACAACAATTACATTTATATACAGTTACTTCAGGGGACTCACATATATTTTCACTTTTGTTATTTTTTACATTATTACTACAATTACTACTATAACTTTTTTTACTACTAATACTATTTTCACTAAGAGTATCTATATCTGAATCCCCAACTTCTCAATGTCGAGAATTAGATCTAGAACGTCGAGATGCTTCAAATATAAGATTACGATTAGAAGCATTTAATAATTGTTCACGAAGTCTAGCGTTTTCATTAGCAGATATAGCTTCTTTTACTGAATCAGATGTTTGTATAATTTCTTTTTTTAATTCACAGCAACATTCTTCCATTTCACGTAATATATCAGAACGATTACGTAAAGATTCTAATTGTATAGCAGATGTATTATTAGCAGCTTGTAATTCTAATCTAGCAGTTGCTTTAATAATTTCATTATCTAAACGACTTGTATTATTAGCAGCTTGTAATTGAACAGCAGCAAAATTATTATCAGCTTGTCGTCCAAGGCTATTTTCTACTTTAAGTAAATCACTTTGAGAACGAGCAAAATAATCACCAGCTTGTTGAGCCAAAGCGCTTTCTACTTTAGATAGTTCTAATTGAGATTTAGCAAAATAATCACCAGCTTGTAATTCTTGTCGTCTATCTATGTTAAACATTTCACGTTCCATAGTATGATGTTGATGTCTATTTTCTCGATTGTCATCTTCATAACGGCGTTGAAAATGTTCTAATTTCTGATCAATATGATGTTCAGTTCTGTGGGCATATTTTTCAGTCTTATGACGATTTTTATGAAGATTATGTTGTAAATGTTCATAATGTCTACTTGAATGACGTTCTAAATCTCTAGTCATATCAGTAGCACGAATTCCATAATATTGATGTTCATGAGATAATTTATCTTTAATACGATCAGATTTATCAGCAAAATATGAAGTCATTCCTGATAATTTATTAGATAAATCAGTTTTAGCATCGTTATGCCTATCAGATAAATACATAGTTTGTTTATATCCATCTTTAGCTCCTTGATAAAATCTATTTTCCATATCAACTTCCATTTGTTTAATATTTCCATTAAAGCCTGAAGCTATTCTTTCATTTTGCACACTTAGTGCAGACCCATTGCGTTCAACAGCTTGTCTAGTGTCATATCCTACTCTTTCGCTTTGTTGACCTAGCTGAAAAGCTGTTTTATCAACAGTACTTCTAACATCGCCTCCTATACGCTCGTTTTGTACAGTTATAGCGCTCGCTGTGCGATCTATAGCAGCTCTATTTTCACCTCCTATCCTTTCACCTTGTGTAGAAAGGTAAGTTCCTACTCTATCTATAGAAGCTCTATTATCTCCTCCAATACGCTCTCCTTGTGTAGAAAGGGAAGTTCCCACCCTTTCAGCAACACTTCTTGTATCACTTCCATTACGCTCAGTAGATAAAATACCAGCAGTTCCATTACGTTCAATAGCATTAGATAATTGATCAGAATTTCTATTTAAATCATATAAAACACGTTCAGTATTATGACGATTACGATTTTCATTAGCTAAAAATTGTCTATCACCAGCAGCCATTAATTCAGCTGATTGTAAGCAACTAGTTCTTAATACATCAGCATCAACACGATTAATATTTTCATTAAGTTGATAAGCAGATTTTAATACATCACGATCAGTATTGTTAATATCACTATTTAATTTATAACCAGTAGTTTTAATATTATCATTGATATCAGATGCAGCTTTTAATACATTACGATCAGTATTATTTATATCAGTATTTAATTTATATCCTGTAGTTTTAATATTATCATTAGTAATACCAGCAGAGTTTAATACATCACGACTTAGATCATTAGTTGTTTTTAATAGATTAGTATTTGTGTAATGTGACGTTTTTAATACATCAGAATCTATTTTATTAAGAGCATTATTTAATGAAGCTTGGTAAGCATCATCAGTAATAGTAGTTGTCATTCTTTAAGATTATGCTAGTAAATTTAGTATATGTCTAGTATATTCTAGCTAGCTAGTTTTTTTGAAAAAATATTAATTATTTCTAGTAAATAATAGAATCTTCTAGATATTTTACTAGGATAATTTTACTAGGATAATTTTACTAGGATAATTTCATTCACCCCCTAGAGGGTAATGAAAATGATAAAGAGATTTTAGCATATAAAGACAAATTAAAGTATATACATAATCTAACCACTCATATAATCTTATCACCAGATTTTTTTAAAGAATCTGATGATTATAAATTACTAAATAATTCTGAATTTATATTAGAAGATTTTATGCCTCTTTCAGAGGGGCATAAAAATATAAATGAAGAAAAACGAGGTGTTCATAATAAACAGTGCATTATAGTGTCACCAGATTGTTTTAAAGAATTGTGTATACATGTAGGAACATCAAGATCAAAAGAAATTAAAAAATATCAAGAATTACAATTAATTAATGAATCAAAGAAAAAATACTAGATTTTTTTTTATTAATTTTATATTTAAATATATGATAGGATCATTAATATAAATACAATATTGAAAAATCATTAAGAAAATTTAAATATGAATTATGAATTAATATCATATATTAATAAATATAATTATCAAATTAACAAAATTTACATTGATAAATTTTGGTCTAATATTAATAATAAGGATTGGATTTATGTCGATGATCAATTAATTGAATGGATTGGATTTAATATTTCAACAGGAAAGGCTAAATTTAGTAATATTATAAAGGAAAATTTTATAATTGGTATTGATTTTAAAGTTTATAATTATGAAAAATTAAATAGAATATTTCATTCGCCCACAGGGGCGGATGAAAATAATGAAGAGATTTTGACATATAAAGACAAATTAAAGAATATTCATAATAGAACAACTCATATAATCTTATCACCTAAATGTTTTAAAAAATCTTTAATGATGATACGCACAGAAAAAGCAAATCAAATAAGAGATTATTATGTAGATATAGAAGAGTTGTGTTTAGAATTTAATAAATATTTATTACAAAATAAAGATAAAGAATTAGAAAAAAATAATAAAATATTAAAAGAAATTAGTAAAAATCATTCAGTAATGACCGAAAATATGATTATTTCTTATATAGGTAAATCTGTATTATATTTAGCACGAATTGGCCCAAATGAAATAAAGTTTGGCATAACTAATAAGATTGAAGAAAGAATTAAAACGCATCATCGAAATTTTGATATATTTGAGATTATATATGTGACTATATGTTATAATAATAGAGAAATTGAAAATTTATTGAAACAATATGCAAAAGATAATAATAAATTATTTAGTAAAACTATTAATGGAAAAAATTATACTGAATTAATTAGTGTAGATAATGATTTTACTATTGATATGATTATTAATAAAATAAAAGATGAATGTGATGTTCAATATAATTATACTGATTTACAAATCAGGTATAATGAAATTAATAAAAAATATGAGAATTTATATAAATCCAATAGTGATTTAAAACATAATTATGAAATATTAAAATATCGAAATAAAGAATTAAATGAAGAAAATGATAGATTAATAAGTAATATGGTGAATTTAGATTGTGAAATTTTTAAATTAAAAGATGAAAATAAAGAATTATTAGAACAGCTTAATAAAGTAAATATACATACTGCAGATATAATAAATGATGATAATAAAGAAAACATTAAAGAAAACATTAAAGAAGATAATAAAGAAGATAATAAAGAAGATATCATATTAGAGAATATATCTAATAAAGCAGACGAAATCAAATATGGAACTAAAGAAAATAATAAACCAACTAAAGTTAAAAAAGAATTTAAATGCATGAGATGTCTAGAATGTTTTTCTACAGGTATAATATTAACACAACATATGAATCGTAAAAATCCATGTAAAGATGTAAATGAAGTTATTGAATATAAATGTGAAAAATGTAAAAAAATATTTGCATTACAATCAGGATTAAATAGACATTTAAAAAATGTAAAATATCCATGTGATACTGGCAAACCAAAAAAAATATATAAATGCGAAAAATGTAATAAAACTTTTGAAAAAATTGGTAGATATAAAGAACATATTAATAAACAAACTAAATGTGATATAATATACCAATGCAATAAATGTAATCATATATTTAATAATATATTAAATTATACAAATCACATTAATAAAAACAAATCTTGCATTTAATAAAAATATTTTTTTTTACTAGTAAATCACTAGATTTCAACATACTAGTTTATATAATTTTTAATTTTAATATATATACTAGAATAATTATATAAAATGAACAATAATAAATCTAATTTTATTGGAACTATAAAAGTTGATATAAATTTATATGATGCCAATAATAATGAATTTTCAATACAAATTATAAATGATGACAATGATCATTTAATAAATAGAATTAATAATGATCTTAAAATGTTAGATATAATTCGTAATAATAATAGAATTAAAATGTATGAAGATATTATTAAAGAAAATCAAGAATTGATTAATGAGTCTGTTACTAGAAAAAAACAAGACATATTAGATGTTGCAAAATATATGATAACAAAAGAAAAAGAAATATTATATTATAAACAACAAATAGAAGAATTAAATACAAATATTAATAATTTAGAAATTTCTTCGGTGAATAATCTTCAAATAGATAATGAAAATAATAAGGATACTGAAATAGATACTGCGATAGAAAATAAAGAGATAAAAGATAGTATAAAGGACAGTACAATTAATAATAAAGCACAATGTGATGTAATATCTATATTTAATAATACAATTGAAAATAAGGAATCTTATAAAGTACATCAAATCTCTAATAATATTATTAATTTAAAAAATAATGAATTAAACTGTATTATAGAAATTAAAGATTGTAAAAAGAATATAGGTAAGAATGATATAAAAAAATATATAAATACTTTTATTAATAATCATTCATATAACTGCGGGATATTTATATCATTATATTCTACTTATACTAGCAACAGTAATATTAAAGATTTTGATATAATGACAATAAATAATAAGCCAGTAATATTTATATCAAATTTTAATAAAGATACAAATAAAATTAAATATTCAATTAAAATTATACAATCTATTTTAAAATATAAAATTAATAATAATATTAATAATGAAGAAATAAATACTTATATAAATTTAATTAATCAATATTATGACATATTAGAATGTAATATTGATAATTATGATTCAAAAATTACCAAATATAATGATAAATTATCAAATTATGCTAATAAAATAGAAAATACTAAAAATAAATTAGAATCAATAATATTAAAAAAAAAAGATTATATTGATAATCTTAAAGTATTAGAAAGTATTCCAACTTTACAATTAGGTATGTTAGAAAATGGAGATATTAATCATGATGATTATGTAAATGTTAAAAATGAAAATGTTACAAATAATGAAATTCAAGATAATATTTCAGAAATATATAGCGAAACTTTTTCTAATAATTCAGCAACGCCTGAAGAATCAGGCTAATTATACTCATATGCATCATACATACCAGGTACCATAGTATTAGTTTTTTCAGCAATACACATTACAATATCTGATCTATATGATTGAATCCCTTTTAATTTTAACCAATTAAAAAATTCATCACAATGTTGTTTACTATTAATAATTTCATCTGTTTTACCAATATTTGTTTTTAATAATAAAAATTTACCAATTAATTGAAACGTATTTGTAATTTTTTCATCTCCTGCTGCTAATTTTCTAATTGCACATCTACTAATACCCGGTACTTCTGTTAAATCGCCAGTTAATGTAGATCTTAAAAAATCTGCTAATGCATCTTCGCTAATTCTAGATTTTTCAGGTTCGTATAATTCCATATCTTTATTTATTATTAATAATATTATTTCTTTAATATAAAAAAATCAATTATTTTTAAATATAGATTTATACAACCCATCCAAATCCACAAAACAAACATGTAAGAGAAAGATTACTACCTTCATCGGCTGCTTTTGCCTGAAATTCTTTAATAGTAACGCTACGTTTCTTACAATTTTTACATGTATATAAACTACTTGTTTTATAATTTAATTTTTGAGAATTTCTGGCTTGAATATTTTGTTTAATTTTATCTGACTTCTCAGGACATAATTTATCAGATGTCCATTCTGCGATGGTAGATATATCTATATTATTATCTATTATGGTATCCATTAAATATGAACTATGTACTTCAGATTTTATATCTAAATTTTTTGTTATTTTATTACATAATAATTGATATTGATATGTAAAATTAGAATTATTCCAGTTTATATATATCATTTGCTCATTAGATTTTTTTATAGTTGCGTTATATAAAGATTTTTCTATTTCAATAATAATATTATCTTGTCTGTTTTTCATTATATTTTTAAATTTTGTATTTTCTTCACATATTTTTGCTATAAATAATATTATATTAAATCTTTCTTTACAATAATTTTTATCTAAATATAAATCTTTAGGAATAGTAAATTTTCTTTTATTTTTTGAGTTTTCAATTTGATTTCTAAAATTTTCAAACATTTATTCAATAATTAATTATCTTTATTATAATGACATATTATTTTCAATTTTAAATTTATTAATTAAATTCATTAATTAAATTATTTAAATGTATGTTTACTGATTCAGATTTAGTTGGAGAATAATTTGATAAATATTCTAATATATTAATATTCTCAATATTAATATAATCATATAATCTTTTATAATTATTATTATTATTTCCATAAAGTATATTATTTATATTTAATTTTACATAGTTATCATTAGGTAATTCATTATATTTTGTATATAAATCAAAATTATTAACAAATATATTTGGATCAGATATTAACATTGCCTCTATATCTGTATTATATAATATATTATTAAATACGCGATTTTCAAAATATATAAACTTACTATTTTTCTCATTATTTATATATAATAATAATGCATTACAGAATATTTCAGAAATAGCACAAGATCCTCTTTCATATAATGTAGCATGTGATAACCACCAATATATTTTTTTAATTAATCTAAGATTTTTATTATATAAATTATCATTATAATTTATATTATTTACATTATTTATAATTTTTTTATATTTTTTATTTATTATAGTTAATATTTGTGGATGATATATAGGATCAGTATGATAAATAGCTCTATACATATTCATATCTGTTGTTAATAATCGATCATGCATAGGTATAGTTTTTAATTCATTATATAAATCATCATTATTTTCATAATAAAACGATGTTAACTGTATATTTTTATATGTAATATTATTACATGATGGATTACTATTATATAATAATTTTAATAATGGTTCTATTTTATAAATATTATGAATATTATAATCATTATTACATATATTTTTAATTTTATCATTATAGTGTTTATATTTAACATTTATTGGTGTTAATATTGGTTCTTCATAATTATCATCCAATAAAAAATTAAATGGTATATATTTTTTTTTATCGTATGTTTTAGCTATATATTTTCGACCATGAATATCAAATTTTGATCTTGATCGACCAAACTTTTCTAAATTAAAATCTAATCTTAAATATGGAAATAATTTATTTAAAATACTTTCAATATTATATCTTTCATTAGCTGTTTTATACAATATATATTGACAATCATTATATTTAATATTAGTATTATGTAATTTTATTTGATTATATATATATTTAATTGAATTTATATAAAGTTTATTATAAATATAATTTTTATTTTTATTTTCTAAAATATTCATATTTATATTAAACTTACAATTTATAATAATTTAAAGAATATAAGTTTAATATAAATTATTATAGTAAATTACTATAATAATGGGAAATTATATAAATAAAATTAATAATTTAAATAATATAATTCATACTAAATTAAATATTAAATTTTTTAAAAAATATTCTAACATATATTTGAATATAGTTGACAATAAAATAGATAATAAAATAGATAATAAAATAGATAATAAATATGTAAATAATATAACAGATATAAATTATAATCAATTAAATAATGATATCGATATCGATTTTTGTTATGAATGTGATGATATTATATTATTAAATTATAACAAACATTGTTCTAAATGTAATAAATGTCACAATAAATATAAAAATATTCATTGTACTAATTGTAATAAATGTATTGATCCTTATGATGATTTTGATATAATCTCACATAAACAAAGATGTAAAATATATTATTAAATATATTTAAAATTGAAATTATAAATCAATAATAATATATAAATAGATTATTGATAACTAAACAAATGGAATCCGTTTTAAATAATATTATTGATCTTTATAATACAAAATTATCAGAAAATAAATATAATAATAATACTGAACTTGAAATTACATATCATATTAAAAAATCGGATAATATTTATAAAGAAATATTTAATAAATTAAAAGGATTAAGTAAAGATATAATAATTATTGAAAATATTGATATATATTATGATAATAATATTAGAGTTACTAAAACATTTAAACATGGAGTTAATACAAATAATGATATAATTATTAAAAAAACATCATTATTAAAACCATTTAAATTTTTATCTAATATACATAATATTACTAATTATAAATTAAAATTAAATAATGAAGAACAGCTTAAATCTGCTAATTTAGGTTCGATTAAATTTATTCGAATCAAATTAAGAATATCATTTAGTTTTCAAAATAATGATAAATTTAAAGTAGATTTTGATTTAATTAAAAATATTAATCCTAATGAAAAACATTTGGTAGAAATAAAAAATAGACTATTTAAAATTTATACTATTGATAATATTATAGAAAATTTAGATTATTTATTATTTGATGAAATTATATTAGAAACTGAATTTACAGGTAATATAAATAATAATGATATCTTTAATAGTATAGATTTTATTAAATCTTTATTTGCAAGCAATATTGGTAAATATCAAAAATATATTTATAAAATAGCACAAAAAATTATTAATAATTCTGTATATCTAGAAAATTTTAAAGAAAGATATGGATTAAAGAAATTATTAAATAATGTACTTGAAGTAAATTCTGAAACATATTATAAAAGTATTGTACCTAATATTCATAATTATTATGTAACAGATAAAATAGATGGTCAAAGATGTATATGTATTATTGAAGAATATGATTCATTAGTAAATATTAAACTATTGACTAATAAATTATATCAACTTAAAGAATATAATGATAAAATAGTTATTATTAAAGATGCATCAAATTCAACAAGAAAAAAAATTACTATATTAGACTGTGAAATTTTATTTAAGAATGCTAAAGCAAAAGAATTAGATGAAATTTCCGATTCTGATATATTTTTATATATATTTGATATTTTATCATTAGAAAATGATAAAATTGCTTTTAAGCCTTTTGAAAATAGAATATTAGAATTAGAAAATGGATTTAATAAAGTAAAAATGCTTAAATATGTTAATATAAAAGAGTATAAAAAATTAACATCAGATTATAAATTAGAATTAAAAGTCTTTTATGAAAAGAAAAGTTCAAATAAAACATATGAAATAGATGGATTAATATTTATTCCTAATTCACATGTACAAAATAAAGATACAAAATTTAAAATAAATACTAACTATACTAATATGATAGGATATAAATGGAAGCCTATTGAGCATATGACCATAGATTTCTTTGTATGTAAACTACCAAAAAATTTGTATACTAATATCCCATATAATAATTATAAACTTAAATCTAATAAATTTATTTATATTTTATTTAGCGGTATATCAAAATCAGATTATGAAAAATTTAAATTATCATATATGGTTGATTATAAAAAAATTGTTAATGAAAAATATATGAATGGGAATATGTTTCCTATACAATTTACAACAAGTGATAATATTTATAATTATATATATATTGGTTCTGAAAATGATTTACATAATAGAATCTGTGAATTTGGATATGATTTAAACAAAAATTCATGGAAATTTAAAAAAATTAGAACAGATAGAGATATTGAATTAGAAAGAGGTAATTATTTTGGTAATTATTATACTATTTCTGAACATATCTGGAATAATATTAATAATCCATTAACATTAGATATGTTAACTAGTGATAATACAAGTTATTTCATTAATGATGAAAATAACTTTTATAAAGCACAAAGATCATTTAATTCATTTGTTAAAACATTTGTATTAGAATCTATTATATCAGAAACACTAAATGATAAAAATCAAACAGATTTTGTTATTGATTTAGCTTCTGGTAAAGGTCAAGATTTAGCAAGATTATCCAATTTAGATTTTAAATCAGGATTATTCATAGATAATGATAAAAATGCTTTATCTGAATTATTAAATAGAAAACATAATCTTAGAACACGTAATAATAAACAAATGCAAATTTTTATTAAAAATATAGATCTTAAAACAAATTATTTAGAAATAATTAAAAAAATTAATGAACTTAATATTAAAAAAGAATCTGCAGATATTATTATTTGTAATTTTGCAATACATTATATTATTATTAATGATGATTATCTAACAAATTTTATTAAATTATTAGATTATTATCTTAAACCTAATGGAAGATTTATTTTTACATGTTTTGATGGTCAAAGAGTATTTAATATATTAAAAGAAACAGATATGTGGAATAGTTATGAAAATAATTATCTTAAATATTCAATTAAAAAATTATTTAAATCAGATAAAATGACTAATAATGGTCAAAAAATTAATGTATTATTACCATTTAGTAATAATGAATATTACACAGAATATTTAGTAAATTTAGATTATGTATCAAATATATTCAATCAATCAAATTTTACAACTGAAATTTCACTTTCATTTAGTACATTATTAGATGAGTTTAAAACTCGTTATAATAAAGTATATAATAATTTATCAAAATCAGATAAAGAATTTATTAATTTATATCAATATGTAATTATTAAAAAAAATCAATCAAACTCAATTATATCAAGATCTAATATTAATACAATATATAAAGAAATTACAGGAAGTAATGAAAATGAAAATCAAAATCATAATAAATCACATGGCAATTTAGAACATATTAAAAATTTTCCAAATTGTAATAGAATTTTAGTTATAGTTAATACAGATATTCCAAATATTTTAAATAATATTATATCAGTATTTGAAGAAAATAATTACAAAAACTATTATAAATATAAAAAAAATAAAAATAATATTGTTAAAGTAGTTGGATTTAAAAATAACGAAAACACATATAAAAATATATTTTTAGAAAATCAAAATTATGATTCTGTAATTTTATATGACAAATCATTTATCTATACAGAATTTTATAACAATATTTTAATTAAAAAATCATCGATTCCAATTATATTATCTGATGCAAATAATAACATTATTATTATCAATAAAGAATTATTAAATACTATTTACGATAATGAAAATAATAATTGTGATAAAACTGATAATGAAAATATACAATCATATATTAAATTAAATGATATATTCTACATTCATAATTAATAGATAAATAGTATATTTATCTATATATATATTAATTTTTTTATAATGTAAAAATTTCTTATATTATGTAAAAATTTCTTAGTTAAAGAATTTGAAATTTAAGTTATTATACTTATATAAGCTTTAATTTTTTATAAATCTTTAAAACCAGTTATTTCTTCTTCAAGAAATAATTACTGCATAAAATAAAATATAGAATAATTTATATATTATATATATTAATTTTTTTATAATGTAAAAATTTCTTATATTATGTAAAAATTTCTTAGTTAAAGAATTTGAAATTTAAGTTATTATACTTATATAAGCTTTATATTTTTA
>Ga0209770_10000047_pt1 | contig 67968 bp, 71 predicted proteins | sample LauGreSu1BDMLBDD_2_FD_187572 | JGI IMG/M metagenome (GOLD analysis project Ga0209770, IMG submission 187572) | Freshwater lake microbial communities from Lake Michigan, USA - Su13.BD.MLB.DD (SPAdes) (version 2) | ecosystem: Environmental > Aquatic > Freshwater > Lake | place: Lake Michigan, USA... | reverse complement strand
CTTTCCACGGCATTGGAATCCACGAGATTGCAGGCGTGAAGCTTCCACACGTTCCAATTGAGGTCAGCCTCTTTGTAATTGTTGCAGCGTTAACAGTCACCGCTGTGGCAAGCCTTACAGCAACTCGTAAAGATGGAAGCGAGATCGTTTAGATCTCTGTTTTCATCTTTCGTAAAGTTGCACGATCGTAATCCTTAGATTTCTCATGAATCTTTCGGATCTGTAGCGCAAAAGCTTTAATGGCTGTGTCAAAAGCTGCCAGATCATTGAACTCTGCAGCCTCTGCTCTAATCAATGGTCCTGAACCATGTGTAGTTAAAACTACTTTGTGATTGTGTTTACCCTGATGAGGGTTTGCTTCATGTAAAACTTCAACTTCGACGCGATCAATAACAACACTAAATCGCTCCATGCTGTTGAGTTTTTCCGTAGCTATATTTTTGAAATCTTCTGCTAAATCTGCATTGCGTGTATGAATTTGTATCTTCATACTAAAAGGGTAGTACTAAGACCACCGCTGTCGCTAGGGCTGCTAGAAGAAAAGATTTGCCCAGGATGACAAGGGCGGTCTTGCGATCAGCAGCTCTATCTTCTTTGCTTACTACTCGTTTGATGTCGCCCATTTTGCCTACATTGAAAGTTCCGGCAAAACCATACGCTAAACAAAACTTTGAGCGCGATTGTACAAAGCCAACTGATGCAACCATCAATGGAAAGAAAATTCCTAAACGTACTTCCGTGGGAGCATCTACAGTATTGAATGCCAGCAAAGTAGAGATCGAGAAAAACAAACCTACAAGTGCAACTAATTGCCTTCTGCGGACTTCACCTTTGCCAATATTGCAGCTACCCGGAATGTATTGAACCTCAGGCATCTTCAAATTCATCTTCATCAACCCAAGTGTCAGCTACTGACTCATCTTGGTGTTCAATCCATGACAATAAAGATGCGACCGCGCGAAAGGCAAGGACAGTAACTGTCAGTGCTGCGAAGGTGCGTCGGATTGCTTTCAACATGGGATAAAAATACTCGCTATTGTTGAAAAAATCTCTATAGAGAGGCCAGTGCCTGCTCTATATCCTGCCAAATATCATCAACATGCTCGCAGCCAACTGACAGACGGATCAACTGTTCTGGAACTGAAGGGCTTTCTGCAGCCCAGCGACGGCGACGCTCCCACAGTGATTCAACTCCGCCAAGACTCGTTGCATGAGTAATTAATCGTGAAGATTCACAAACTTTCTCAGCGTTTTCTGCATTTCCATCAATTTCGAAAGATATGACCGCGCCAAAGCCTGGGTAGCGAACCTTGGTCACCTTCGCATGTTTTTGTAACCGTGTGACTAAGGTCTTTGCATTGGCTTCTGCTGCTCTGAATCGAACAGGAAATGTGCGAATTCCGCGAAGTGCAAGCCAGGCTTCGAAAGGTCCTGGAATTGAACCGTTGAGTCGGCGCGATTCTTCTAAACGCTTAAACAATGCAGAATCCGAGATTGATAATGATCCGAGGACCACATCGCTATGGCCTGCAAGAAACTTTGTAACCGAATGCATAACTATGTCAGCACCCATCGATAATGGTGTTTGAACCATTGGAGTTGCAAAGGTGTTGTCTACACCAACTCCAATTGTTTGCTTCTTAGCTGCGGCAATGAGCGCTGGAAGATCTGCAACATCAAGACATGGGTTAGTTGGAGACTCTAACCACAACAAAGCTGCACCTTTGATTGCAGCAACAACTTCTTCTGTATTAGTGATGTCAACAAAACGAACTTCAAGTCGACCAGTTGCATGATGTTGATTGAGTAAACTCATTGTTCCGCTGTAACCCTGATTAGATGCAACAACAGGTGCACCTATCGGCAGAATAGAAAAGACGGCACTAATCGCTGCCATGCCAGATGAAAATGAAAGAGTCTGTCCGCCTTCTAATTCAGATATTGCAGCTTCGAGCGCGCTCCAACTTTCATTTCCGTAACGACCATAACCAACTGGACCACCGGCGTGATACGTCGAAGAAAAAACAATTGGAGGATTCAAAGAAGCATCAGGTGCAACTTCAGGACGTCCTGCTGTAATCGCCGATGTTTCTGGATGATGACTCATGAGCCAAGTCTAATTGTTAGAAAGGATTGCCATGGCCGCATTATGGCCAGGAATGCCGCTTACTCCCCCGCCTCTTACTGCGCCTGCTCCGCAGATGAAGATACGAGGGTCATCAGTTTCAACACCCCACGACTCTTCCGTTCCATCCTCACGAAATGGCATAGACAAATCCTTATGGAAGATATTGCCTCGTGGCAGCGCAATTGCTTCTTCAATATCCAGCGGAGTTTTAACCTCGATAGCTGCAATTACATCTTCAATGGGTTCGGCCAAGTAATCATTAAGCGAAGCCAACGCCGATTGAAGCGCTGCTTCACGGGCAGCATCGTTATTGCTATCAAATAAAGATGCTGGGGTATGTAGTCCGAACAAAGTCAGAGTTTGATAGCCAGCATCTTGTAACTCTTGTCCCAAGATAGATGGATCTGTCAAGGTGTGGCAGTACATCTCGATCGGCATTTTTTGTGGCATCACACCATTGTGAGCTTCTGCAAAAACTGATTCACATTGGGTAAAGCTTTCATTTGCATGAAAAGTTCCAGCAAATGCAAGTCGAGGATCAATACCTGATTTCAGTTGTGGAAGTCGCTTTAACAAAATGTTTATCTTCATCTGAGAACCATCAAGACTCTTTGGGGCAGGTCTTTGCCGTAGTTTTGCCAATACCCCAGGTGCTGCATTTGAAAGTAGATACTCACTTGTTACGGTTTCACCATTTTCAAGTTCGACAGTTACACCAGTAGAAGTTGATTCAACTTTTATCGCCTTTGAATTCAGTGAAATCTCAACTCCACTTTCGGTTGCTACGCGAACAAGTTCATTGACCAAAGCGCCCATTCCACCCTTAGGAACTTTCCATTCACCTGTTCCATTTCCAATCAAGTGATACAAAAAACAGATATTTGCTTGAATATCAAAAGCTGATGCAAAGGTTCCAATCAGCGCATCTGTCAGCACAACACCACGAACTACATCATTGTGAAATCTTTCGGTGATTACTTTGCCAATGGGCTCTTCGATCAAATATTGCCACGTTGCATCTAAATCAATCTGCTGCTTCAGTTCGCTTCGAGATTTCAGAGGCTGAAGCATTGTTGGTGCAATCTTTTCGGCAAACTCTGCAATCTCTGCATAAAATGTTTGCCACGCCTTTGCTTCTTTACCTGAAGGATCTAGTTCTTTAAAGGAGCTTTCAGTGAGCGCGTCCCAGATTCTTGAAACATACAGGCCTTTGTTTTCTCCGTAAGGGGTGTAGCTTGAAACCTCACGAGAAATGCATTCGAATGACAATCCCAAATCACTGACGATCTTGTCGGGCAAAAGTGCGATCAAATACGAGTACCTAGAAAGGTTTGCATCGTATTCTGGGAAAGTCCGGACACTTTGTGAAGCACCACCTATTTCTGGGTTAGCCTCGAGAATTCTGACTGATTTGCCAGCTCGCGCTAGATAAGTCGCGGCAACTAAACCGTTATGTCCCCCACCGATGATGACAACATCATATTTCGTGCTCGACATTTAAATTGCTCGTGCGATGCGATGTACAGCTTCAGTAATGATTGTTGGGCTTGTAGCAAAATTGAAGCGTACATATTGTGAACATTGTTTTCCATAAATATGTCCAGCGTTAAAGGCAACGCGACCTTTTTCAAGAAGTGTTACGGAAGGATCTTCTCCCAAGTTGAGTGCTTCTAGATCTAGCCATCCAAGATAGCTGTTATCAGGAATGTGATATCTCACCGACGGTAGTTGCGAATTCAATAAATCCTTCAACATATGACGATTGTGGTCAAGATTCTCTATTACTGAATCGAGCCAAATTTCGCCTTCGGCAAAAGCAATTGCAGTTGCAAACCCACCCAGCAAAGAAGCTCTAAAGTGAACTGCCATTGGCATTGTGGCCAAGCGAGCATTAATCACTTCATTTTGGGACACAATAATTGCGCACTTTAACCCTGCAATGTTCCAGCCCTTCGAGGCAGCGGTCACCGTCACCGAAACTGATTCGGCATCTGCTCCTAGACTCAACATCGGAACAAAAGTGTTGCCCTTAAATGTCAGCGGAGCATGGATTTCATCGCTGATGACAAGAACGTCATAGCGCTTTGCTAAAGCAACAATACGAAGTAATTCTTCTTTGGTGTAGATACGTCCCAAGGGATTGTGCGGACTACACAAAAGGTGAACTTTCAAACCTGCTGCATAAGCTTTTTCAATACCATCCCAATTGATTTGCCAAGGATTAGCCGATTCATCTCCGGTTCGTTCAAAAGGAACATCGACCAGATTTAATTTTGTTTCATTAATCCAGTTGTAAAAATTTTGATACACCGGAGAATTTACAAGAATTGAATCTCCAGGATTAGTAAAGACTCGCAAAACTTCAACTACGGCAACTCCTACATCGGTTGCAGCTCGCACTTGTAGCGGATCAACTTCCCAATTCCAACGTCGTCCTGCAAATTGTGCGAAGCCTTGACCAAGTTCAGGGATTGATCCCAAATAACCAAGATCTGATTTGGAAATCATTTCTGTTAACAGGTCACGAATTGGTTGTGCAACTGGAAAATCCATTTCGGCAACGGGCAATGGAAGTACATCAGCGGCAAAACCTCGCCACTTTTCACTGCGGTGGCTCTGCAGCTCTGCCAAGTTAGGTGCCGAGACTGAATGATCGCTCATGCTGGTAAGGCTACCTCAGAGAACTTGTTCTTCGGGGGTAAGTCGTCTAGTTGAATTACGAACCACAAGCGTGGTTGGCAAAACAAGTGACGGCGGATCAATTACAGGTTTGCGTAATCTCTCCATGATCGACCACGCTGCCATTTCACCCATCAAAGTGACTGGCTGTTCAATTGTCGTTAACTCTGAAAACTCTGCCATTTCATGACCATCAAAACCAATAATCGAAATGTCATCAGGTGCCTTTAGACCGTGTCGACGTAGAGCTTGCATTGCACCAATTGCCATTTCATCTGATTCGCAAAAGATCGCTGTGGGGCGATTAGGGCGAGCTAGCAAATCATCCATTGCGCGAGACGCGGTGTGCATAGTGAAATCACCATGGATTTCACGGGATGGCAACCACTCCAAGTCATTTTCTGCAAGAACTTGCATAAATCCTTTACGTCGATCTTGCGGAACCGAAAAATTGAATGGATCATCTGGCCGACCGGACATTAAGCCAATTTTCTTGTGACCCTGGTTTACCAAGTGCTGCGTAGCAGTTCTAGCTCCTGCAACATCATCGATCTTGATTGATGCACACTTTTCATGATCCATGCCAACAAGGGCAATCGGAATACCAAGTGAGAGCATTGAATCGAACTCTTCTTCTGTTGGTGGAAGTGAAATAACGATCAAAGCGTCAACACGACCTTTAAGGAGCTGATGTTGAAAAAGTCTTTCGCGGCCCTTCATTTGGCTAAAGTTATATAGAAGTAAATCCATCCCCGCTTCACGAAGTGCTTGTTCTGCACCACTAATAACTTGTGAAAAGTACCAACGAGAAATATATGGGGCTACAACACCTACAGAATTTGTTCGTCCGCTAGTTGCGCCTTGGCGATCTGTGTTGAGGGGGTAATTCAATTTTTCTGCAGCAGCAATGATCTTTTCACGCGTTTGTTGATTGACGTGATGCAGCCCTCTAAGTGCACGAGAAACAGTGGCGGTAGAAACGCCAGCTTCTTCTGCAACCTCTTTGATTCCAGCCATCTCTTCACCTCCACAACATGTATTTCTGCAACAGATTCTGCAAAAAATTCTGCAAGACCTGCAAAAATACGGCAAGGAGGCTGTAATTGGCAATACCTGCGGATAATCAGCGGTAGATTGAGGCTCATGAGCAATCAAATTGAAACACAAATCGATGTATCCCTGACCGAACGTAATCGCGTCACCGCTTTATTCCGGATCATCCTTGCCGTTCCAGTACTTATCTTTGTCTCTTCATTTTCACCTTCAGCTGCATTTTCGGATGAGGCTGTTGGAATCTTTGCTGGTTTGCTCGCTTTGCCTGCTGGTTTGGCAATTGTTTTTCGACAGGTCTACCCAAGTTATGTCTTAGTGTTTAACGAAGCGTTGCTTTCTTTGCAAACACGTGTAGATGCTTACTTAGTTTTGCTGACCGATGAATATCCATCAATTGAAGAAAACGATGTTGTGAGCGTGACTTTCCCAGAAGTTGATGCGAAGCAGCTCAACCGTTGGCTACCTCTGATTAAGTGGCTACTTGCCTTGCCTTTGTACCTTGTCGGAATTGTTTACTTTATTTATGCAGCTTTGTTAACCCTTTTGGGTTGGTTCAGTATTTTGTTTACAGGTAACTATCCTGAAGTGTGTGCCGAAGGTGTTGTAGGGACTATTGCTTACTGGAACCGTGTAGTTGGCTACGCCTTTTTGCTTGTCACAGACGAGTACCCAACTTTTTCTTTGTAAATCATGGCGGTCCACTCTGCGCAGAAAATGCGTCGAATAGTTGCTGAGGTTTCACAGATTGATCCCAAGTTTGCTTCCCTGATTCAGCGACGGCCGTTGTGCACCCTCGGTCGAAGTGAGCCTTCAGAGACACATTTTGAATCACTGGTTAGCTCTGTTATTTCTCAACAACTTGCCACCAAAGCCGCTGCCACAATTCATGAGCGGTTAGTAAAGCTGTGCAAGGGTGCTGTAACTCCACGCAAAGTGATAAAACTTAGTGATGAGCAATTGCGAGAAATTGGAGTCTCGGGAGCCAAATCTCGAACCATAAAAGGAATTGCTAGTGCCGCACTTGATAAATCAATCCCCATTAATGAAATAGATCAGATTCATGATGATCAAGAAATATTTGATGCTTTAACCTCAATTTGGGGTGTTGGACGCTGGACAGTTGAGATGTTCATGATGTTTCAACTTGGTCGACTTGATGTCTGGCCAACTGGTGATTTAGCGGTGCGACGTGGCTGGGACCTCATCCACAAAACAAAGGAAGAGACCACTGCAAAAGCTTTGGATGTTAAGGGTGAGAAATTGCGTCCGTATAGAAGTGTCTTTGCTTGGTACTGCTATCAGGCGGTGCATGAAGCCAGAGGACTTGATTACTGATTTTCCTCTAAGACCAAAGCAACGGAGTTAATACACCAGCGTTGATTTGTAGGAACCGCGTACCCCTCGCCCTCAAAAACATGCCCCAGGTGAGACCCACATGCAGCGCAGCGAACCTCAGTGCGAATACGAGGGGCTAAAGATCGATCTTCTAAGAGCTCAACTGCATCGTTTTCAGTTGGTGCATAAAAAGACGGCCATCCACATCCTGAATGAAATTTGGTTTCACTTCTAAACAATTCGGCGCTACATGCTTTGCACTTGTACACCCCGATTGTTTCAGTCTCGGTGTATTCACCAGTGAAAGCAGTTTCGGTTGCTGCATTACGTAAGACCGCGTACGACAACGGATCTACACGCTTTGCAAGTTCGGCTTCATCGATTTTTACTGGATACTCTTTTTCGCTCATGATTTATGCAACCGTTTCTGGGTAAGGAACACCTGTGCTGGAATGACAGTCGTAACCATTTGGATTTTTCTGTAAGTACTTTTGGTGGTACTCCTCGGCAAGGTAGTACTCGATGCCTTCGGCGCTCAGAATCTCTGTACAAATTCGATCCATGCCAGCTTTTGTTAAAACCTCTTGGTAACTCTGACATGAAGCGAGCGCAACCTGCATCTGCTCATGTGTCGTCGTAAAAATAGCGCTGCGATATTGCGTTCCGATATCTCCACCTTGTTGATTCAAAGATGTTGGATCATGCATCGTCCAGAACTCTTGCAATAAACGAAGGTATGAAACTTTGGTCGGATCAAAGACAACTTTCACCATTTCGGCATGTCCAGTAACACCTGTACACACCTGTTCGTATGAAGGGTTCGGGCGAATCCCACCCATGTAGCCAACGCTTGTCTCGATTACGCCAGCTAGCTGCCAGAAGCGACGCTCTGCTCCCCAAAAACAACCTGTAGCAAAGTATGCGATTGAGTTCATGCGTGAATTGTTGCAGTATGCACAGTTCTTTGCACCCGCTGATAACCTTCATGCTGACCCATTGAGCCCCCGTAGCTCAGGGGATAGAGCACTGCCCTCCGGAGGCAGGTGCACAGGTTCGATTCCTGTCGGGGGCACTTGAGATAGATCACCCTTATTTTGAAAACTCTTTCCCGTTCATCCTTGTATAACACCGCTACACAGGGGACAATTAAGCCCTTGCACGCACAACTGTGTGTATTACAACAATTACTCTGAAACCGAGTCTTACTTCCCTAAGGAGACATGCGATGGATTGGCGACATCAATCAGCCTGCCGTGATGAGGATCCAGAGCTTTTCTTCCCTGTTGGAAATACAGGTCCAGCCCTTACACAAATCGAAGAAGCCAAAAAGGTTTGTCAGCGCTGCATTGTTAAAGAGCCTTGCTTGGCTTGGGCGTTAGAGAGCGGACAGGATGCCGGTGTGTGGGGCGGACTTTCAGAAGATGAACGTCGTGCATTAAAGCGACGTGCAGCTCGTAATCGTGCGCGCTTAATGGAGCAGCAAAACCAGATTTAAAGTGGGAAGCGCAGCTTGGCCTGTGTTCCCTGATCAGTTGATTCCAACTTAAGTTCACCTTGCAATTCATTCTCTGTCAGAGTTCTAACAATCTGCAGACCCAAGTTAGATGAAGTCAATAGGTCAAAGTCCTGCGGTAATCCAACGCCGTTATCTGAAATCGTCACTAAACCTTCATTGCTATAACGTTGAACTTCAATTCTCAAGTGTGTTCCAGATTCTGCAAGGCCATGTTCAAGTGCGTTATGAATCAGTTCAGTCACAACTAAAGACAAAGGTGTTGCAACGCGTGATTCCAATAAACCGATTTCACCAATTCGCTCAATCTGAAGCTCCCCCATTCGAGGGCTGAGCTCTAAGGAATGTGTGACCAAAGAACCTAAAACTTCATCAAATGCCACAGTCGTTTTGGTGCTATTGGATAAAGTCTCATGAACCAAAGCAATCGATGCGATACGACGTACCGCTTCATCTAAAGCAGCAGCTGCTGCAGGGTCTTCGATTCGACGTGATTGCAAACGTAGCAAGGCCGAAACAGTTTGAAGATTGTTCTTAACTCGATGATGGATCTCGCGAATAGTGGCATCTTTAGTTACTAATTCACGATCACGTCTGCGTAACTCGGTTACATTCTGTAGCAGCACTATTGCGCCAATCTTGTCTGTTCCAACTGTCAGCGGTAGAACCAACAAATCAATCGTTGCGCCTTGGTTATCGATTTCTACTCTTTGTAAAATTTTTCCATTCAAACGTGAACGAATACCTTCTTCATGTGGATTAAGTGAAGCTGTTACAACTTGTTCAGCAATGTCACCTAGGTTTTTCCCCTCTAAGTCCCCTCGCCAGCCCATGCGAGAAAACGCGGATTTTGCATTGGGGCTTGCATAAGAGATTGCAGAGTTTGCATCCAGACGAATTAAGCCATCGCCAACGCGAGGCATTGGTTCAAAGAACGAACCTGAATCTTCATAAGGAAAACTGCCCTCTGCCACCATCTCATATAAGTGATTGGCTAGATCGCGATAGTTGCTTTCAAGTTTTCCAGACCCGCGCGAATGTTCTACATTTCTATGACTTGAAATAACGGCAATAACTTGACCATCGTAAGTGACTGGAATCGACTCGGACTTAACCAGCATTTCACCTATTTTTTCGGGATCACTGGGTCTGATGATTTCATCGCCTGAAAGCGCTTCATCAATAATGGGTTTAGCTCCCCACAAAACTTCATCGCCAATTACATCGTTGATATAAACAGTCGAAGTTGTTGTGGGACGAATATGCCCAACTGCGATATGTCCTGTTGGCCACATCGTGATGTCTTTCCGAATCGGAACCCACAAGATCAAATCTGCGAACGATAGATCTGATAACAGCTGCCAATTAGCAACCAAGACACGTAATCTTTCAGCTTGATCGATAGTAATCGTTGTACGTGCGCCCAATAGCTTTTCAAGTTGGAGCATGGTTACTTCCACTCCGCCAAATGAATCTCTATTTCTTGAGTGGCAAACCACACCAATTCATCGTCGCCTTGAAAAGCAAGAAGTGCGCATTGCAATTGATCCCAAGGCAAAGGCGTTTTCAAGGTAATCGAATCTTCATAGTTTTCAGCAATTTGCTCATCTGTGACTTCAAAAGCTAAAACAATTCCGGGTGCACTCTCTGAGAGGCGAAGATCTAAAGCCTCTTCACCCGCCGCGACAGAGAGCAAGTACTCAAGTTCCTCTTCATCACAATCCAAGTTATCTGACACAAAGGCTGGAGTTGGTGCAAATACCTCATCAGCATCAATGCTTTTGGTCAGCACAAAGGCTTCAAGATCCTTATGGCTAATGGGAAGGTATGCACGCATTCACCCATAGTAATAGATCTTATGAAGTGATTTCTCGGGCTAATTCAGCGATAGCTTTACGCAGATGTGAGCGCTCATTGATCTCAACCATGGTGGCATGTTCATCCTCGGCCGCTTGAACTGATCGAACCTCTTGTTTCATGCTCCGAACGCGGATCGGCTTTAGCGCAGTTGTGACTGTAAGAAAACGTGCCATTTCTGCATCCCCTCGTTTTCCAGATGATTTCATGTTTTGGGTAAAACTCAATTGTGCTCGTATCGAAGTCTGTTGCAATAAATCAATCACTTGGACTAGTCGGTAATGTCCCAAGAAATCCGCGCGTGAAGTAATCATTAGTTCATCGGCTTGATCGCAACACCAGGTTGTTACATTCGAAGTCCATCGTCTATCGGTTAAGCGATTTGATAAACCTGAAATAGAACCTATATCTAAAACCACAAAATCAAAGTTTTCTGTTGCATTATTCATGAACACTTCTAAATCATCTGACGTGTCTTGGGTAATCTCTGAAATCGAAAGATTAGGGGCTATCTTCTTCCACTCTGAATTTTCTGTAATCTTTCGCATCGATAATAGTGGCGAGAGAGACGGTGCTCGAAAATTTGCTTCAACCAGCAGGGTCGATTTTTCCAGCAAACTTAACTCCATGGCTAAGTTCAGTGCAATGAAGGTACAACCCGTATAACTGCCTGCCGAGCCAATTGCTATAACTTTTGAGCTCCGCACTTTACGTTGAGTAACTGCACTTGTCCGCACTAAAGGTGCCCGTACAAACCCACGAACTAACGAGATCAGATCAGTGCCCACAGTTGGTAATGGGTTAAGAACACCAAAATCGTCAGTTATAACGTTTGGCAAAGCAAAGCCAATCATTTGCCGGACAGCACCGTTCAGAGAATCCATTGATTTCTTGTCTGCGCCAGGCAAATCAGTTCCAAAAATAAGTAGTGCGGTCTTGGCTAGTTCAGGATTAGTTTGAAAATAAGCGTCTAAGGAAACCCAATCAATTGCTCGGAAAACTACGTTCCAGCCTTGGGCAAAGAGAGTTCCTGCAACAAAGCCCTCGGCGTCGCTATTTGCTATCGCGGTAATGACTGTTGGCATTTCAAGTTCAGACATGCGTGCGTACCACTACTAGTCGACCCTGTGTTGTTGCACTTAACATTCGAAGAACTTGGGTTTCCTCAATGGCAACGGTTATTGAAACATCGCCGCCTAAGGAATTCTTCGAACTATCCAAACCGACTAAAGCTATTCCACCAAGAATGAGTATTGGATCCACAACCTCTTCACCATTGCGTGAATCAAGAACCCAATAAAGATCAACTGAGTCACCCACAGATATTCCGGAGGCAAGGTCTGACGAGCGAAGATTAAGTGGGACCGCACTTGTTGCCATTGATTCTGCAGAGCTATTTACATCTGCCGTGGATATCAGTTCGCCGGGTTGCAACAGACGTGTAGCAACCAATCCAACAATCTGGTCGGATTCTCTTAAGTAATAATCCGTACTGTCCCCCAGGTTTAAGTGATCATTAGACAGATCAGTTAGTGAAATGACATGACCTGGTGTTACAGATTGCGCAATCACCCAATAGTTGTAACCTCTATTCGAATAAGTCGAGATAAAGAATGCAGATGCAAACGCGGCAACAATTAAAGTAATCGCAAGAGGCATACGTGCGCCGTAAGAATCTTTTTTGTTTTTCATGGGGCTACCCAACGGGCTAGAGGGACATTCCCCTTCGGTTTATCCACAATCAGTCAAAAGTATGAGAACTTCAGAGACTTTAGGGTGAGTTTCTCTGTGCTAATCAGCGCAACGGTAGGGCAATGACAACCCAACCTGACTTTGATCAATTGCCAACATTTACCGTAACTGAGCTCATTCCAGTTTCGAGTGATCCTAATGAAGATTTTCTGCATCCTGTCCTGGAAATGTTTCGACCCTCCCCGCAGATTCAAGTGATAAAGAAACCCCGGCTTTACTTAGTGCCAAGCACCTTTGGTGAAGAGTTTGACGCCGAATTCGCGCCTCAACCTACCTCTGCTGACACTTTGCCCGAGATTAAGCCGTTGATACATCAATTCATACACAATGTTCTCGAAATTTGGGCAGGCAGACGTTCTTCTCAACAACTTCAAACGGTGTGTCACTACACCATTTATTCACAACTGCAGCACGCCACTGGTTCATTGCAAGAAATTGGAAGAGTGCGCAAGACCAGAATTACTGAACCACTAGATGGTATTTGTGAAGCTACAGTCACGGTGCGATTTGGAGATCGCTTACGTGTGGTTGCAATCAGATTTGAAGGTTTAGACGGACGATGGCTATGCACCTGTCTAACTCTTATTTAAATTTAAGCTGCGCCTCCGTGGCAACGCTTAAACTTCTTACCTGATCCGCAAGGACATGGAGCGTTTCGAGAAACTTCACCAGTTGTGCGAACTCCTGATTCATCTGCAGCTGTGTACTGCAAACCTGCTTGAGGCAATTGCTTTGACTCAAGACCAGGAGCTACCACCTGATTACTTGCACTTTCAACGGTGACTTCGATGTTAAACACAAAGCCTGCGATCTCTTCTTTAACTGCATCCATCATGGCAGCAAATAGATCGAAACCTTCTTTCTGGTACTCCACCAGAGGATCGCGCTGGGCCATCGCTCGAAGTCCAATACCTTCTTGCAGATAATCCATCTCGTAAAGATGTTCGCGCCATTTGCGATCTAATACTGATAGCAAGACCTTGCGCTCGAGTTCACGCATAACTTCATCACCCAAAGCTGCTTCGCGTTTTGCATACGCTGCTTCGCAATCTTCAAGTACTTGAGCTGTAATGAAATCTGCATCAAGTCCAATGCGTGAACCTGCTTTAGCTTCAAGCTCTTCGATAGTAAATGAAATTGGGTAAATTGTCTTCAGCGCTGTAAATAAAGTGTCTAGATCCCAGTCCTCTGCAAAACCATCAGCGGTTGCTGCTGCGATGTAAGCAGACAAAGTATCTGACACAAATACTGCTACCTGGCCCTTGATATCTGCGCCTTCGAGCACCATACGACGTTCACCATAAATAACTGTGCGCTGGCGGTTCATAACATCGTCATACTTCAAAACATTCTTACGCATTTCAAAGTTTTGAGCCTCAACCTGAGTTTGCGCGGATTTAATCGCGTTAGAAACCATCTTTGATTCGATTGGCGCATCATCTGGAAGACCAGCGGCCGTTAAGAAGCGTTCGACAATTCCTGAATTAAATCGACGCATCAAATCATCTTGTAATGAAAGATAGAAACGTGATTCTCCTGGATCGCCTTGGCGACCCGAGCGACCTCGAAGCTGGTTATCGATACGGCGGGATTCGTGGCGTTCAGTTCCTAGAACGTACAGTCCGCCAAGTCCAACAACTTCTTCATGCCCTTTTTCAACTGCTGCCTTTTGTCGTGCGATTTCTGCTGGCCATTCTTTTTCATACTCTTCAGCATTATCTACTGGAGAAATTCCGCGACGTTGTAATTCAAAATCTGCCATGAACTCTGGGTTTCCACCCAACATGATGTCGGTACCACGGCCTGCCATATTTGTTGCAACAGTTACCGCGCCCTTAACACCTGCACGTGCGATGATCGCTGCTTCACGTTCGTGATGCTTTGCGTTCAGTACTTCGTGCGGGACTCCGGCTTTGCGTAAAAATGAAGACAATTCTTCGGACTTTTCAACACTGACAGTTCCAACCAATACAGGTTGGCCTTTACGGTAGCGCTCGACAATATCTGCGGTAACAGCTGCGAACTTTCCAACCTCAGTTTTGTAGACCAAATCGGGCGAATCAATTCGCTGTGATGGGCGGTTAGTTGGAATTGGAACTACACCAAGCTTATAAATTTGGTGGAATTCAGAAGCTTCTGTCGTTGCGGTACCTGTCATACCTGACAATTTGTCATAGAGACGGAAATAGTTTTGCAGCGTAATTGTTGCAAGAGTCTGGTTCTCATCCTTAATTTCAATGCGCTCTTTTGCCTCGAGAGCTTGGTGCAGTCCCTCGCTGTAACGACGACCAGCCAGCATGCGACCAGTGTGCTCATCAACGATCAGCAGTTCGCCATTCATAACTACATAATCTTTATCGCGCTTAAACAACTCTTTTGCGCGGATGGCGTTGTTTAAGTAGCCGATCATTGGCGTATTAGCGGCTTCGTAGAGGTTTCCGATCTGCAAGAGCTCTTCTACCTTAGTAACGCCTTCTTCGAGAATTCCTGAAGTCTTTTTCTTCTCATCCACTTCGTAGTGAACATCGCGCTGAAGTTTTTGAACTAGATTCGCAAACTCGACATACCACTTGGTGGCTTTATCTGCCGGTCCGCTGATAATCAAAGGTGTACGCGCTTCATCGATCAGAATCGAGTCCACTTCATCTACTACTGCAAAAAAGTGATCGCGCTGTACACATTCTTCAAGTGACCAAGCCATGTTGTCACGAAGATAATCAAAACCAAATTCGTTATTTGTTCCGTAAGTGATGTCAGCTGAATAAGCTTCGCGGCGTTCAACTGGTGTCATGTTTGCAAGAATGACGCCAACCTTTAAACCTAAGAATCTGTGAACGCGGCCCATCCATTCGCTATCGCGCTCGGCCAAGTAATCATTTGTTGTAACAACATGCACTCCACGTCCAGCAAGAGCGTTCAAATATGAAGGAAGCGTTGCAACTAAAGTTTTACCTTCACCAGTACGCATTTCGGCAATATTGCCTCGGTGCATCGCTGCACCACCCATGAGCTGCACGTCATAGTGACGTTGACCTAAAGTACGTCGACCGGCTTCGCGAACAACGGCGAAAGCTTCGGGTAGAAGATCATCAAGTGTCTCGCCATTTGCATACCGAGCTTGGAAAAGAGGTGTCTGTTCGCGTAGCTCAGCATCTGACATCGCAGAAAAGCGAGCCTCTTGAGCATTGACTAAGGCAACGACCTTGGTGAGATCGCGAAGGATGCGTCCTTCGCCTGCACGCAAAATCTTGTCTACAAACGCTGGCATTGACCTCGCCTTTCGATGGGGATGGGACCCGTGTCCAAGCCCTTATCGTAGACGCTGGGCAACGCAGGCGGTAATCGCGGTTACTGAGCCAATAGCCTGAAAACCCTGCGAATTCACAGCTCTGGCCGCCTCTCGCAGGGTCGCCCCCGTCGTCACCACATCATCAATCAAGATCAGCTCTCCCCTAGCAGGTGAAATCAGGGTGAAGGCTCCCGCAAGATTTGATGCTCGCTCATCGCGGTGTAATCCACTTTGATCTAAAACTCTTCTTGAAAGTTGCAGACAATCAATCATTGGAATACCAGTTCGTTGTGAAATTTGTGACACTAAATCCACGACAAAACTTCTACCTCTGCGTCGCTGTGATGCTTTACTTGATGGGATCGGTACCAAACGAAACAAAGTTGTGTCAGGAATTGATTTATCTAAAACATGAATGATTGCTTCAATGAGTAAATCATCTGCGCCTTTCAGGCCGGACTCTTTTGCTGCAAGAATTATCTTCGAGGCCGTTGGTGTATATAACAGTGCTGAATGCACAGTAAGACTATCGACTTTGGTTTTGTAATAATGTGGATGCCAGCTACTTCTGCACGCTGAACAAATACTTGGACCTAAACGGTGACAGCCAAAACACCTATTTGGAAAGATCAGTTGTGAAAGTTCGGCAAAAGGGCGCACCTTGCAATCATGGCGGGATTCAATCGATCCGGACACTAAAGCTAAAAACTGTGGAAACTAAGCTCTGTAATCCTCGGGTTGCAACTTGATAAGTCGTGCTTCAATACTTTCCCAGGTATTTCGAGGAAGCGTGACTACAAAGTGCGATCCACGCCCAGGGCGTCCCCACGCTTCGAGTTCGCCATTGTGCAAACGCGCATCTTCGAGTGCAATAGATAAGCCAAGTCCGGTTCCCCCGCGAGTTCTGGCACGCGAAGGATCTGCGCGCCAGAATCGATCAAAAACTCTTGTCAACGCATTTTCATCAAGTCCGATTCCATAATCACGGACTCCGACGGCAACATCATGTTCGCTAGCTTCGATTCGAACATCGATTTGCAACTCTTCAGAATGATCAATTGCGTTAGCCAATAGGTTGCGAAGAATGCGCTCTACTCGTCGAATATCGGCTTTAATCATGACTACAGGCTCTGAAGAATTGACATAAATCTCGGTCTTACGCTCTTTAGCAACAAGACTTAAATCATCTGCGCAACGTTGAACCAATTGGACCATATCGAAATCCACCGCTTCTAGGACCGCCACTTCAGCATCAAATCGTGAAACTTCTAGTAAATCTTCGAGTAATTTTTCGAAACGATCTAGCTGAGCAACCAGTAATTCGGCACTTCTTGCGACAACGGGGTCAAAGCCATCTTTGGATGAGTAAATGACTTCAGAGGCCATGCGCAGAGTTGTAAGTGGTGTTCGCAGTTCATGAGAAACATCTGACACAAATCTTTGCTGGACACGGGACAAATTCTCTAGTCGAGCAATCTGCTTCTCAATAGATTCAGCCATTTCGTTGAAAGCCAACCCAAGGGTTGAAATTTCATCTTGTGATTCAACCTTCAATCGCTTTCGGAAATCTCCAGCGGTGAACTCGGCAGCAATCATCGCTGCTTCTCGTACTGGGCTAACAACTTGTCGGGTTACGAGCCAAGTAATGAGGGCAATTAAAAGCAAAAGAATGAAACCACCAAGAAATAGAGAGCGAGAAATCAAATCAAGAGTCTTCTCTTGATTTGCCAAAGAAAAAATAATGTACATCTCGTACTGTCCTGCATTTGGAATCTGAACTTTTTGGCCAATTGCTAGGCCTTTAATTCGGGTCCCGGTCAGATAATTCATGTTGGTGTATTGATATACGAGATCTGGATTCTTACGCACCCGCTCGCTCAGTGTTGATGGAATCGAAGTCGGGTCTAGCAGGTTAGAGGCAATCTCGTAATTGTTTTCTCGTGTATTGCCAGGACTTCTAAGGAACACAACTTCACGTGCATTCTCATTAGAAGTTAAGGTCGTTGCAGAGCTAATAACGTCATCTACAACTTTTTGCACAACAGAGTCTTTTTCGCCCTGAGCTAACAAAAATCGATACTCGGCGGTGAAGATTGTTGAACGTGCTTCAACTAGTGCCGAGCTTAAATTCACATCTTTAACACCTGCAGATAGCTGGGTATTGAGCACCGAACCCGTTATTCCGGTAACAACTAAGGAGAGCAAGACGGTCGAGAAAATAACCTTGATCGCAAGGGAGTTACGGACGCGCGAGTAAATACGGTTCATCTCTAGGAACCGCCCATTACTCCAGCTTTATATCCAACTCCGCGCACGGTCACAACGATTTCTGGATGTTCGGCATCATGCTCGATCTTTGAACGCAAACGCTGAACGTGCACATTTACTAGACGGGTATCAGTCGAGTGACGATAACCCCAAACTTCACTGAGCAATGCATCTCGTGTAAAGACGCGTCCTGGCTCTTTAGCAAGTGCAACTAGTAGATCAAATTCCAAACGTGTTAATGCAATCTGCTTACCTGCACGTGTTACTTGGTGTGCTTGCACATCGATTGCTAAATCACCGATAGTTAATAGACCTGAAACATCGGCATTTGTTCTGCGCAAACGAGTTCTAATTCGGGCGATTAATTCTGATGGATGACGAAATGGCTTAACCATGTAGTCATCGGCACCTGCCTCTAAACCTTTAACGACATCTTGAGTGTCGCCCTTAGCTGAAAGCATGACGATAGGAACCATTGATTCTGCGCGGATTAATTTACACACTTCAATTCCATCGAGACCAGGCAACATAACATCCAACAAAACTAAATCTGGTGGATTGTTACGGAATACATCCATGACCTCATCGCCACGACTTACTAGATCCACATCGATGCCGGCACCGGTTAAAACGATGCCGAGCATCTCTGCGAGATCCTGGTCGTCATCGACGACCATAACTAAAGTCATTAGCTACCGTGCTCCCAAGAGTTCAGGTACATATCTTGTGCTGGAGTTAGAACGTCGATTCGTCCACCCATGCTGATCAACTTGAGTGAAGCAACTTCCTTGTCGATGTATGTAGGAACATCATGTACACCTGGCTTCAAGTTCTTTGCTTCCTTTACAAGGTATTCAGCGGTGAGAGCTTGATCTGAGAATGACATATCCATTACAGATGCTGGGTGACCTTCTGCCGCACCTAAGTTAACCAAGCGACCTTCAGCTAGAAGTAGCAAACGACGCCCATCTGACAATACGTATTCATCAGTTTGGTGACGCATCTTTAGATTCTTTGACTTGGCGTTTTGTTCAAGCCAAGCAACATCGATTTCGATATCGAAGTGACCTGAGTTAGCCATGATTGCGCCATCCTTCATTACTGCAAAGTGCTCATCGCGCAGTACATCACGGTTACCTGTAACGGTAATAAACACATCTCCAACCTTTGCAGCATCAAGCATCGGCATAACGCGGAAACCTTGCATCATTGCATCAAGTGCCTTAGTTGGATCAATTTCAGTAACGATTACATCAGCGCCCATACCCTTGGCACGCTCTGCAACACCCTTACCGCAGTAACCGAAGCCAGCAACAACAACTATGCGACCTGCAAGCAGGAAGTTAGTTGCACGAAACACTGCATCAAGGGTTGATTGCCCTGTTCCATAACGATTATCAAACATGTGCTTTGTGTCTGTGTCGTTAACGGCGATCATTGGGAACTGAAGCGCTCCATCTTTAGCCATTTGGTTAAGACGAATTACTCCTGTTGTTGTCTCTTCGCAACCACCAGCGATGTTTGGAATTAATTCTTTACGTGTTGTGTGCAAAGTGTTTACAAGATCGCAACCATCATCAAAAACTTGGTGTGGTTCGATATCTAGCGCTGCGTTAATGTGCTTGTAGTACCCGTCGCGATCAACTGCGTTGCGAGCAAAAACTGAAATTCCGTATTCGTGTACAAGCGCTGCAGCGGTGTCATCCTGAGTAGACAGTGGGTTTGACGCACACAGTGCAATCTCTGCTCCACCAGCTTTTAGAACACGCATCAAGTTAGCGGTCTCTGTTGTGACGTGCATGCATGCAGAAATACGAACTCCTGCGAAAGGTTGTGACTTTTCAAAGCGTTCACGGATTTGAGCAAGCACAGGCATATTGCGCTCAGCCCACTCGATCTTTTTGCGACCTTCTGCTGCAAGTGATGCATCAGCAATGTCATGCTTTGGAAGAGTTGAAGTAACTGGAACGTTCACGTAAATCTCCTTAATTGGTAATCAAAGTATTAATTGGATACCTAAGGCGTAGGGCTCTACTGTGCTAGGCGGCTATAGGCATAGGTTACTGCCCTCTTGCGAAAAGCTCGTAATGGAAAACGGGGGTTAGCCGCGGATTAGTGAGAGAACCGCATCACGTACCGACTCCATTTGAGCCTGAGTAGAAGCCTCAACGTTAAGTCTTAGCAGCGGCTCGGTATTTGATGGGCGAAGGTTAAACCACCAGGTATCCCCGTTTACCGTCAGGCCATCGAGTTCATCAATTACCACACTGTCTGATTCATAACTCTTGCGAACTAGATCGGTTGCTTGCGCAGTATCCGAGACCTTTGAATTGATTTCACCACTTGAAATGTATCTATTAAATGGAGCTAACAGTTCGGACATTGTCGCAGTAGTTTCACCAAGAGCTGCGATCGCATGCAGGGCGGCAAGTGCGCCACTGTCTGCCATCCAAAACTCCTTGAAGTAAAAGTGACCAGAATGCTCGCCACCAAAAATCGCACCACTTTCGGCCATCATTTTCTTGATGTATGAGTGTCCAACCCGACTACGTAAACCTTTTCCGCCATTTTCTTGAATAACCTCTTGAACCGCGCGTGAAGAAATCAAATTATAAATAATGTTTGAACCAGGTCGCTTTTTTAATTCACGTTGTGCGATTAAGGCCGTTAAAGCAGAAGGATTTACTGCAACACCTCGTTCATCAACTAAGAAGCAACGATCTGCGTCTCCGTCGAAAGCCAGACCAAGATCTGCTGTGTGATCGATCATTGCTTGCTTGAGATCCTTGAGCGTCGATTCATCCAAAGGATTAGCTTCGTGGTTGGGAAATGAACCATCTAATTCGAAGTACATAGGAATTACTTCGCATTTAAGCCTTGCAAAAATGGCAGGCGCGGTATGGCCAGCCATTCCATTTCCAGCATCAACAATGATTTTTAAGGGCCTGATCTTGGTGACATCAACTAACGATAAGAGATGATCGACATACTCATTGAGCATGTCTCGATGCTTTTCAACGCCCACACTTCGCAAAGCTATTGGTGAACCTTCTCGGACAAAGTTCTCAATAGTTAACAATCCAGACTCTTTACCAATCGGACGTGCCTTACTTAAGCACAGCTTAATTCCGTTGTATTGAGCAGGGTTATGACTTGCAGTAAACATTGCACCAGGTAGGCCTAATTTTCCAGACGCGAAATACAACATATCCGTTGAGGCCAAACCGATTCGAATCACATCCATGCCTTGCGAAGTTGCACCCGCAGAAAACGCTTCGGCTAGTTCGGGAGATGAAGGACGCATGTCTTCACCAATAACAATGGTTCCGGGTTCACGTTCAATTTGTAAGAATCTGGCAAACGCCATACCGGTTGCGAAAGCAAAATCAGCATCGATTTCAGTGTCTACTAAACCTCTGATGTCATAGGCTTTAAAAATATTTGGAATTTGATCCATAACTATTTATGAAGGTACTGCCCGTAAGTGACCACGACGACCAATTTGCTGTTGCGCAGATGTTGATGGCGTTGGGGAAATTGGATCAACTTCTTTCGAAGCAACTTCTCGCACTGCATCTGCAATCGCCATCAAATCATCATCACTTGGTCCTTGAGAAACACCATCAAGCTCCTGCTTAATAACGTTCCAACCATGCGGAACCTTTAATCGTGTTCCGTGAACAACACACAAATCGTATGCATGAGGCTCTGAAAAAGTGGCTAACGGTCCAACAACAGCGGTTGATTCGGAATACACATAGGTCAAGGTCATCGTTGCCAGAGATTTGCACCCTGCACGGGAACAGCCTCTGCCGCCTTGAGTTCTCATAAGTGAAACATTAGTGGGAGCGGGTAGGAAAACTTGGGATTATCAAGGATTTAAAATGCGAATATTTGAGTCAGGTACTTCAACTCTAGTGAGCACGCTTCCAGGTGCAATTGGAAAGTAGCCGTAGCCATTTACCGAAGACACCAATGCACCTGCATAAGTCTGCTTGCCCACCTTTGTTATCGTGAATGAGCGAGCAGATGCTGGCACTTTCCACGTAGCAATATCTGACCCCTTGATAGTTTTCCGGAGCACCTTGCCGTTAACCAAAGTGATCTCAACTGCGACATTGATCTCTGCTCCAGTAAATGCAATGAGTGGCTCCAGACCAGTAACAGCCATTGTGAAACCAGTTAATTCGGGTGCTGGAGTGCTCCACGTAAAGTCTCTTCTTCCCCCTACGACCACCGAAGATTCAACCGCAGCGACAATTGGCTCGGTTGAAGTGATCTTCACTGCAAATACTGTGGAAGAAATACTTGGTGAAAAAGTCAATTCAGTTACTTGGCCTGCCGAGACACTTCGTGAATTGAGGCCAACTGGAATGAAAACTCCATCGCCAGAAACAAGTTCTACGGTCACGCTTGCATCAACATCACCTGGCGTTAAAACTCGCAGCACATGGGTAGTTCCTGCGCTTTGCCCCGGCTTTTTCTTTTGATTTGGAATAGCTGGAATAACAAGTGTCTTACTTGGTGCAATTATTGGATTGACTAAATCTCCGCCTAGCGCCCGCAAACCTTTACCTTGTTCATCAATCATGAATGAGTTGATTCTGCCTGAGCGAGGAAGAACATTGACAGTTAACGTCTTATCCCCCGGTGCAAGTGAATCAACTGGAATAACTAGATAATTTTTGGACGGGACATCTAAAGTGCGAAGTGGTTGCTTTCCATTTTCAGTAAACACATTGACATCCACCACAGCATCACTGAGTCCGCTATTTACGACAATCAGTCGACCTTTAGTTGTGATGTCTGCACTTGCGCCAACAAACCATTGCGATGACGCAGGGCCTGAACACAATGCACCACCAGCCCAACTTCCGGAGCGGCTTTGCCACACGACGGGAGTTGAACCTTCAGAGTTAAAGAGCAGGGCATCTTTCATGACCGGAAGGCGCAAAACCTTTACCGCATCAGTCTTTGTGCTTCGATTCTGCAATCTTTGGAATTGAGTTTTCTTAGATGACAGTGAGATTTGAGATGCAAGACCAGGAAGAGTAGGTGGACAGACGACCGCTGGGTAGCTTTCTGAAAAACTCTTTTTTGTCACGGCTACATTGAGCGCAGATGCGATCGTAAGTGCAGCCGCAATGAAAGCGATGAAGCGAAGCGGGCGGGAGAAGTTCATGCCAGCTCCTTATCTGAAATTTCACTCTTACGACGGCCGGCAGGAAGCGCCATTACAAGTACGACAACAAAGAAAATCAACTGTAATGACAACCAGGCTCGTCGGGTTGTTCCATCATGAATCAAAGAAATTTCACCAGCTTCAGTGACTTTAAAAATTGGTAAACCTTGCTCATTTTTACTGCGCTCTAATCTGTATCCATTTTCAAGAATCTGCCAAGAGCGGCTGTAACTTTCGGTCAGGATAAGTGTGCCTGCAGAAGGTACGTACGTTCGAGCTCCAACTTCACCGGCTTGCAACTCTTTTCGAACACCATCTGTACCAACAAACATAAGTCGTGAAGCAGGAGCGCTTACTTTCCAAACAACACCTAAAGATGTTGCCGAAGTACGTGTAAATCCACCTAAGCCATCAATGGATCGAATAATCTCTTTTTTGAATGGTGCCTTTACAAAAAGATACTTAACACCAAAATCACTTAAAGTAGAACTACTTGTGACTCCGGATCCATCGATGAGTCCACGTGCTGCTTCGGCAATCGCAGAACTTTGCGCAGGTGCAACATCAGGCTCGCCTAGCGAAATATCTTTGCCTCGTGAAAGATGATATTGAATTTTCTTTTGATCCTCACTACCAACTTCACGCAAGACCAGGATCTTTGTATCTCGTTCAACGCTTAAGAATGCCGGCATTACTGTCTCGCGATTTGCCTGTACCAAAGAATCTGCACCTTTAGTAACTGACCACCCAATCGCTGCAATTGAATAGGCAAAAGTTGTAAACAGAAGTAGCGCGGAAAGTATGTGGCGATAATGCACATGGCTCAGAACAAGCGTTTCTCGCAATCGATCTAACAGCACTGTTCCTGAAGCAATCGCTGCCAGGGTAACTAGAACAATTACAGGACCTGACCAAACTTTTGATGATGCTTCATTTCCATGGGTCGAAATGGAAAGTCCAGAAAGGATTACAGCTAAGACAAGTGCTCCAACACCGTATTCGGCAATACGACGTGCATGAGTTGATGAGAACAAGGAAACGATTAGCACCAATAAAATTGGACTTACTAACCAAATCGGTAATGAATTTGCTCCACCAGGATTACCGAGCAAGGTTGAAAATGGGCCGCCACCTGAAATAAGCAATCCTGGCTCAACTAAAAGGCGACTTGGATGAACAAGTGCCTCGAGCGAATATGGCACATTCATAAGAAATGGAATGAAGATCAAGGAGGCTCGCTTTTGAAGGCGAAGTACATACAGCTGCGGGTTCGCCTCTTTTGCATGTTTTTCATAGTCGCTCAAAGTTGACACTAAGCCAGCCATCAAACCAATAACAAAAATCATCAGTGAGAATCCATAGAGGACCGCCAACAGCAAGGAGATGCCAGCAATTTTTCGCCAGCTGAACTCTTCAATTTTCTCAATGTCGCGAAGCATCAGTGCGACATATGGCGCAAGAATTAAGAAAAGAACGGTTGCAATGTGACCCGTTGATATCGCAGCAATGGCAACCGGTGAAACCGCGTACAGGAATGCTGCAGGAATTGAAATCCAACTGTTTTTGGTCAATCGCTTGAGCAGCTTTGAGGCGGTAAACATCATGACGATAGGTGCAACTAAGAAGAAGGTTGTGATGAGGAATTGCACCTTGCCCAAGAAAACAAGGGATGCGGTCGCAGCAATCGCAACCCACGTTGGCGTGGCTACAGAGGAGCCCATTCCAACTTGATGCCACGACTCAAAATAAGTTCGCCACAGATCCGTGGCACCTGAAGGCGAAATGGGTAATGCTCCCCCAACGAGGGCGCCGAATCTATTGCGCGAATTGAGAATGGAAATCACGGTAATAAGCAAAAAACCAATAACTTCTGGGCGCTTAAAAATTGCAAACCAGTGACTTGTATTAACTGGTGTTAGTAAATCTTCATCTTCGTTAGATTCCAATACTGATGTTGTTGAAACCTGCACATTTTCAGGAAAAAGCTTGGAACGAATAGCATCGAATAAGCCTTCAGATGCAAGGCGAATCTGGGACCAACGTGGTGGGATGAATTCAGCAATTACTCGAGCTGATACAAAGCGCTGCTTTCTTCGAATCTTGCGCGCAGTAATCAATGTATCTGGTCTAATAATCAATGCTCCGACCGCCAAGATTTCATCTGCGGCATAACCCGGAAGTTTTGCAATTAAAAAGCCAATAGCCCTTGCGATAGCGCTGCCAAGAATTTGAAGTACAAGCCATGGCAATATCCACCAAGAAGAGTTTGCAAGTAATACGTATGCGGCGTTGCGTCGATCTAAAAGTAAAGGCCGATGCAGAAAGGCTCCATCAACTTCTACAACTCTGCGCTCTGTTGCAGATGCTTGCGCGTGAAATGCAACCGCACCTGTTGCAACCATTACTGAGTGGCCAGCTGCGCGAGCACGCCAACCAAAGTCCACGTCATCCCTGAACAAAGTTAAATTAGGGTCCAAACCATCAAGTTCTTCAAATACATCACGGCGAATTAATGCCCCTGCGGTACTGACCGCTAAAACATCATAAATTCCATCATGTTGACCTTGGTCATATTCCAAAGGTTCAAGCCCTGTCCAACGTGCACCATTGCCAGCAATACTTATTCCAGCTTCAAGTAAGTGTGTGCGGTCGTGCCATCCCAATAACTTTGGACCGACCATCACAACTTGTGGGCGATCATCAATTGCAGCTATTAACTCTGCGAGTGCAGTTGGTGCAGGTGCGCAATCATCATGAATTAACCAAATCCATTCATGTTCGACAGCTTTAGTTAATTTACCGACCGCTAAAGAAACTGCTTGACCAAAACCTGTGTCGACGTCGGCAGAAATAAATGGAATTCGAGCAGACTTTAAAAGTTTGGTAGATGCATCCTGTGATCCAGTATCGACAGCGGTAATGAGATCAATTGGACGAGTTTGCGAAGTGAGCGCTGCAACAACTTCGGGTAACCACACCGCTCCATTGTGTGAAACAAGAACAGCGGTTACGCGATGCTTATCGACTGCGGCTTGGGAAGCCATAGTTATAACTCACTTTCTCGTGAGAGAAATGTGAACCTTACGCAGTGCGACGCTTGAGGCGACGGCGTTCGCGTTCTGAAAGACCGCCCCAAATTCCGAAGCGCTCATCATGAGCGAGTGCGTACTCAAGACACTCTGCGCGAACATCGCATGAAAGACATACGCGCTTTGCTTCGCGAGTTGAGCCACCCTTTTCTGGGAAGAAAGCCTCTGGATCAGTTTGCGCACACAATGCGCGCTCCTGCCATGAAAGCTCCATGTTTTCGCCAGATGCGAGAGTGATTGTTGGACCTGAAGTGGGGATTGGGGAGTTCTGGGCTGCGGGTTGAATCGGCATAACGTCGATGCTCCATTAGCTAGATCTTGTCTCATCCCTCTTGGAAAAGACTTTCTTAAGAGTGAATTACACGCTTGTAACTCGCTCATGTCAAGCCCGAAAAGAGGAATTCACGCGTGCGCTACAAAGGAATTGGAAGAATTTCCCCTTTTGTGACGAAAGTTGACCCTATTTTAGCTCCATCATCGATAACCGCCCCTGTAGCAACAAATGAGTTTTCGATGACAACATCGCGGCCGATCACCGCGCCGGCTTCAACTATTGATCCATGAATTTGTGTGCCAGCCCCCACTGTGCTGCCTCGACCAACACAACTGCCGCCCGTAATTGATGCAGTCGAATCGACAACGGCATCTGGCATTACCAAGCCCTGCCCGCTTCGAAGAACGAAATCTGTTGAAGCTTTCAGTAAAGCTTTTGGTGTTCCAATATCCAACCAATATGCATTTTCAAGATATCCATAAACCTTAGCGCCATTGTTTACTAACTGCGGAAAAGTTTCGCGTTCAACAGAGACAACTTTGCCCAAAGGAATAGTTGCAAGAACTCGTGGATGGAAAACATAACATCCTGCATTGATTTGATTGGTGACAGGGTTATCCATCTTCTCAAGAAATGCGGTAACTCGGCCTTGGGCGTCAGTTGGAACACAACCAAATGCACGTGCATCCTCTACCTGGGTTAAATGCAAAGTTACATCTGCATCATGTGCTTCATGTTGTCGAATTTGTTCTGTTAAATCATGAGAGCTCAGCACGTCGCCATTTAAAATAACAATAGATTCTTGCTTATCAAGTAATTGTGCAGCATTTGCAATTGCGCCACCCGTTCCAAGGGGTTCTTTTTCAACTGCGTATTTAATGTTCATGCCCCACTTAGAGCCATCGCCAAAATATGGCGTGAAAACTTCTGAAAGATAAGAGGTTGCTAAAACTATCTGTGTGATTCCGGCAGCTTTTGCCATCATTAATTGATGTTCAGTTACCGGAATTCCGGCCACAGTAAGCATGGGCTTTGGCGTATTGCGCGTTAGCGGCATTAAGCGAGTTCCGAAGCCCCCCACAAGCAGAATTGCAACAGCCACTTTTACGCCTTCAAACGTTGAACCGCATCAGCAATGTGGGCATCAGTTGCTGTCATTGCGATACGAATATGGTTTTTTCCTTGCTCGCCATAAAAACTTCCGGGAGTTGCCAAAATTCCGCGCTCAGCTAACCAAGCAACACTTGCCCAAGCATCTTCGTTGCGGGTGCACCACAAGTACAAACCTGAATCACTGAACTCGATGGTAAATCCTGCACTGATCAGTGCCGGACGCAGCGCATCTTTGCGGGCGTTGTAGCGAGCGCGTTGTTCAGCAACATGAACATCATCGGCAAGTGCAACTGTCATCGCTTTTTGAACAGGTAGAGGAACCATCATTCCCCCGTGTTTTCTAATCTCTCGAATTCGAGCAATGAGTGCGCTGTCTCCCACCATAAATGCTGCGCGATAACCAGCCATTGATGAGCGCTTTGATAATGAATGCACCGCAAGAATATTGGTGTTATCCCCGCCTGTTTGCGATAAGACTGAAACAGAGTGTGCAGTTTGATCAAATTCAAGATAACACTCATCGGAAATCAAAACTGATTTATTTGCACGTGACCAATTAATACATGCTTTAACTTCTTCCACACTGTGTACTCGCCCAGTTGGATTTGATGGAGAGTTCAGCCACGCTAAATCTGCTTGTGGCCACGTGCTTGCATCAATTGCAACCGGCACCGAAGCTGCGCCAGCAAGTACAGCCCCTACGTGATACGTCGGATAGGCAATTTCAGGAATCACAACTATTTTTGATTCAAGATACGTTGGAAGCCAGGCAACTAACTCTTTGGAACCGATTATTGGCAATACATCGAAATCACCTGTTGCACCTAAACGATCGGTTGCCCACTTTTTAATCGCTGCGCGAAGTTCAGGAGTTCCAGCGGTGACTGGATAACTGGGAGAGTTTGACGCGTCACGAAATGCTTGTTGAATAAATTCAGGTGTGGGATCTACCGGAGTCCCTTGAGAAAGATCAATAATCCCTTGTGGGTGAGCTCGAGCCTTCTCGCCATATGGCGCTAACGCATCCCACGGAAAATCTGGGAGCTGGGCACGCAATGGTTACTCGCTCTTTGGTGGGCGGGCTGCGATTGATGCGTGATCGGTGCCAGTTGGACCAACCTTGCTCGCACCACCTGGTGAACCGATTTCAATGAAAAACTCTGTGTTGACCTTGCCAAACTCTTTCCACACGCCAGGAACATCATCTTCGTAATAGATGGCCTCTACTGGGCAAACAGGCTCACACGCACCGCAATCGACGCACTCATCTGGCTGGATATAAAGCATGCGATCGCCTTCGTAAATGCAATCAACCGGACATTCTTCGATGCAGGATTTATCTTTTACATCGACGCATGGGTCTGCGATCACATAAGTCACGAGCGGCCTCCAAAGTGTGGGACAAGGTGTCTGGTGAGGAATTCTAACGCCAACTTGCGCCGCTACGCGATATTTAACGGTGGTCGATATTAAAGGGTGGGCTTATCGTTGTCTCATGCCAACAGAGCTCGAAACTCAATTTTCTGAACTCATCGGCGTTCGGGTGAGTATCAGGCTTCATGAGCCTGAAGGCGGCTTCCGTGACATCTTGGGCCATCTCGTTACCCCGTATTCGTTGCGTAAAAAGAGTGGCGAGATAATCGAATTCTCTCATAGTGAGATTTTTGTCTGGAAGCAGGTGATTGAGAAGGTATGAAGTTATATGACACTCAATCCCGTCAATTAAAAGATGTTGAAGTAATGCAAGAACGTATCCGCATGTATTGCTGCGGACCAACTGTCTATCGCGATGCTCATGTTGGAAATCTTCGTACATTTTTGTTGTCAGATTTGATTGCTCGAGTCGTACGTCTTAACGGGGCTACCCCATATCTGATTCAAAACATCACAGATGTCGGACACATGTCAGAAGATTTTGTTAATGATGACAAGATGTTAAGTCAGGCGAAGTTAGAAAAGATTGATCCTTTTGAAATTGCCAGAAAATACGAAGCTAGATTCCATACAGATTTAGCAGCACTGAATATTCAATCTGCGGCGGCTTATCCGCGTGCCAGCGAAAGTATCGACATGATGTTAGAACTCATCGGGAAATTGGTTGATGCAGGTTTTGCCTACGTTGGTTCAGATTCTTCGGTTTACTTTAGTGCTGAAAAATTCGCGACTTACGGCGCAATAAGTGGCAACAAACTTGATTCGCTCAAGCCTGGACACAGGTATGAATACTCTGAAGATGGTGCAAAAAGATTCCATGCCGATTGGGCGTTATGGAAAGCAGCTGGTGATCGCACTGAAATGGTGTGGGATTCACCGTGGGGTAAGGGCTTTCCTGGTTGGCACATCGAATGTTCGGCCATGTCATTACAGTTGCTCGATGGTCATGTTGACATTCACGTAGGCGGAATAGATCTGCGTTTCCCCCATCATGAAAATGAACGAGCCCAGTCAAATGCTTTGATTAATCAGGAAGCAGTAAGCCTGTGGGTTCATGGTGAACACCTGCTTTTTGAAGGCAAAAAGATGTCGAAAAGTTCCGGAAATGTCGTTCTGCTCAATGATGTTATTGATAAGGGTTTTGATCCTTTAGCTATTCGACTTTGCTTTTTAGAAAACAAATATCGATCACAAATGGATCTGACCTGGAATTCCATTGAAGCAGCCGATGAGACTTTGAAGCGGTGGCGCAACAAGATGGCGCTCTGGGGAGTTGGCACAGAGATTACTGTCGATCCTGAAATTGAAACCGCATTCAACACAGATCTTGATACATCACGTGCAATTATCCGACTGCGTGAAATTGAGAAAAGTGACCAGCCGGATAAAGCATCGATCTTTCGATATGCCGATCAAGTTCTTGGCTTGGATTTAGAACGTCCAGTGGTTGCAAAAGTTTTAACTCCGCACATGCAGAAGTTGTTAGATGATCGAGCACTTGCTCGTAGCGAGAAGCGATGGAGTGATAGCGATCAGCTTCGGGGTGAATTAGAAAACCTAGGGTTAGAAATTAAAGATACCCCCGAAGGGCAAAGCTGGAGTTAAAGTGGGGTAACTATTGCAATTACGATTGCAATGAACCCAAAGTTAATCAATGAAACACCAATGGTGTCGCCTTGAATTAAGTACTCTTCATTAAGTCCTGGAAAACCTGCGCGAAGCACTACCAATGCCCACGCGATGCCAGCAATAAATTTGTAAGAACGCTTGCCCCATAATCTACCGGTTGCCCAAATTCCAACTCCGGTTGCAAACAGTGAAACGATTAAACCTACTGGTGGATAAAAGCTGTAAATAAAAATTGAACTAGCCCCAAGTGCAGCACCAAATAACAGTGAATAAATCTCTTTCATTACAGGGTTATTCCAGATGTTAAATCTGTTTCACGGCCCTTGGCATCAAAAGGTCCACTCTTCGTGCCCTTAACTAAGGTGTAGTACTCATCGCCCCAAATTTGTAAGCCTAAGTTATTTGATAAAGCAAAGAATGGGCCGTCCAGTGAAATCTGAGTCTCATGTGCTTTCATTGCCGCCATCTTTGCATCGACATATTCGACTCCATCAATCAAAGTTGTTACAAACTCATCATCTTTAGCAAATGGAAGGTCATCAACACTGTCTGCACCAAAGAAATCTGAACCAATCTCTTTCATCTTTGCAATGCCCTCAGCTAAAACTGACTTTGGCATAGTGTTCCAATAAATCTTTGGAATCTGCCAAGCAGCTAACTCTGCAGCCCTCATGGCAACAAGGTGGGCTTTGATGTGATCTGGGTGGCCATAGCCACCAATCTCATCGTATGTAATTAAAACATGTGGCTTTGTCTCTTCGATTACTTCTACTAAAATTTTTGCAGCTGCATCAAGATCTGCTTGCCAAAATACATCGGGTCGATTATTTGGCTCAGTTCCCATCATTCCGCTATCGCGAAACTTTGTTGTTGGTGCACCTAAAAATCGATGATCAGAAATACCAAGTGCCTTCATTGCTTCAGCTAATTCAACTTCTCTATGCGTCCCCAGCAGATCTTGCTCACTACTTGATAAATGAGAAAGCGTCGGAACCAAGACTTCGCCTTCTTCTCCGCGAGTGCAGGTTACAAGCGTGACTTGAGCCCCACGATCTGCATACAAAGCCATTGTTGCCCCATTATTGATCGTCTCATCATCTGGATGTGCATGCACCAGGAGGATGCGGAAGCCTTCATAGGAGCGGTTCATGTTTGGTAATTCTGCCGTACGATTAGACCAATGAGTAATTTAGACACAACCAATAAGGCTCGCTTGCCTCGCGATGAGCGCCGAGCATTATTGCTATCGGCTGCTCTAGAAGTCTTCACCGCTGCCGGATATCACTCCGCTGCAATGGATGAGATTGCCGATCGCGCAAATGTCTCAAAACCAGTTTTGTATCAGCACTTTCCATCAAAGTTAGAACTGTATTTAGCGGTTTTGGATTTACATATTGATTCATTGGTTTTTGAGATTCAAAAAGCGATTGCATCTACACCTGCCAACAAAGATCGAGTATTGGCAACGGTAGATGCTTACTTTGCATTTATTGAAAAGGAAGGCGAAGCCTTCCGTTTACTTTTCGAGAGCGATATGAGCGTCGAACCCCAGGTTCGTGAACGCTTAAATCGAATGACATACGACTGTGCAGCTGCTGCTAGCGCGGTCATTGCACTTGATACTGGCCTACCAAAAGAGGCATCAATGCTTTTGGGTGTTGGAATGATTGGTTATGCGCAAGTAACTGCTCGTCACTGGCTCGAACGAGATAGCAAGTTAAGTCGACAGGATGCAGTTGCATTGGTTCACAACCTTATGTGGCGTGGCATTTCAGGATTTCCGCGCAACTAAAATCGTTAGGATTAAATAGATATGGCAACAACATTTGCTGACCTGCCCCTGCGCAGTCAAACAATTGAGGCGTTACACGCCCACGGTTTCTTAGCCCCATTTGCTATTCAGGAAATGGTTCTGCCAATCGCTTTGGCAGATGGAGATGTCATTGGTCAGGCAAAGACTGGAACTGGAAAGACTCTTGCTTTTGGTATTCCCGTCATTGAGCGAGTCATCGCTCCGCACGATGCCGAGTGGGCTGACTTTGATAAGAAAGGTTTGCCTCAGGTATTGATCGTTGTTCCTACTCGCGAACTGTGTACTCAGGTAACTAAAGACATCGAAGAGCTTGCCTCGAATCGTGGAATACGCACAGTGGCTGTTTATGGTGGCCGCGCATTTGAGCCACAAATCGAAGCCCTACAAGCAGGAGTTGAAATTGTTGTTGGAACTCCTGGGCGTCTCTTGGACCTTTCGCGACAAGGTCAATTGAAGTTAAAAGAGGTTTCTCGTTTGGTTTTGGACGAAGCCGATGAAATGTTGGACCTCGGCTTTTTACCTGATGTAGAAAAGATTTTATCTAGCACGCCAAATCGTGCCCAAACTATGTTGTTTTCAGCCACTATGCCCGGCGACATCATTGCCCTTGCTCGTCGATTCATGAATCAACCAATTCATATTCGAACACAAGACAGTGAAGATGAAGGCGCAGTCGTTACTCGAATCAAGCAACATGTTTTGCGTGCACATGCCTTAGACAAGATTGAAATGTTGGCACGAATTCTGCAAGCCGAGGGTCGTGGACCAACCATGGTTTTCTGCCGAACAAAGCGAACTGCACAAAAAACAGCGGAAGATTTAATGGAGCGTGGATTTAAAGCAGCACCTATTCATGGCGATCTTGGACAAAGTGCGCGTGAAAAAGCGCTCAGTGATTTCAAGGCTGGTAAATCAGATGTTCTTGTCGCAACAGATGTAGCGGCCCGAGGAATCGATATTGATGGAATTACTCACGTCATCAATTACCAATGCCCAGAAGATGAAAAAACTTATGTTCACCGCATTGGCCGTACCGCTCGCGCAGGTGCACACGGAATTGCAGTTACTTTTGTGGACTGGGATGAACTTGCGCGTTGGAAAATGATTGACCAAACCCTTGCACTTGGTTTAGCAGAGCCTGAAGAGACTTATTCATCATCAGAACATCTCTACGAAACCATGAACATTCCAGCAGGTTCGACAGGTCGCTTAGTTAAAGCCAAGCCAGTTGTAAAAGTTGAGAGTAAAGAATCTCGACCAGCCCGCGCAAAGCAAGAAGCACCTAAAGCCCGCACCGAGCGCACTCGCACGCGTACTAAGAAATTTAAAGAAAGCTAAGCAGTAACAAAGACGCGAATCGCATCTACCAGCATTTGTACTGCGATAGCTGCCAGCAATAGACCGGCAATTCTGGCTACCAGAGTTACACCTGATTCTTTGATGACCTTCAAAATTGTTGTTGATGCCATTAGCGCAACTGCGATAGCAATATGAACAGCCACAACAGCTGCCGTTAGTCCTAGCGCCATTGCCGTTGTATCTACTTGCTGAACGAAAATCATTGTTGCAACAATTGCACCAGGGCCAGCCAAAATCGGAGTTCCCAGTGGAACTAATGCAATATTTGAATCGCCATCTTCACTGTGTTTCTTCGTATTTCCAGTAAGCAATTCCAGAGCTACAAGTAGCAACAACAAAGCACCTGCTGCTTGCAGGGCTTCCATGGAAATGTTCAGGTAACTCAGAATTGCCCGGCCAAAGAGGGCAAAGATTGAAATAACTAGAAGGGATACCGCTGCGGCCTGCACCGCCAACATTCTGCGAACTTTAGGAGTTTTGTCTGCGACTAATCCCAAGAAAATAGGTGTTGCACCTGGTGGATCCATGATCACAAATAAAGTGACAAAAGACTGAACCGCAAATGTAACTGCGCTTATATCTTTCACGCTGAAACCACCCTTCGAGCATTGGATTGTGACTCTAACTTCTCCCATTGTTCCCTATGGGTATGGTTTTCTGCTAATGAATTAAGTTTTCCAGTGCCGTGATAATCACTACTTCCGGTGATCACAAGATCTAGTTCATGTGCAATTGCTCGCAACATCGCTCTTTCGTCAGGGTTTTGGTCGCGATGGTCAACTTCTATGCCATTTAAACCTGCAGAAACCAATTCGGAGAAATCTTCGGGCTTTAGAATTTGTCCTCGGTGCGAAGCAAATGGATGCGCGATTACTGCGACTCCCCCAGCTCTGCGAATCAAAGCAATCGCTTCGACTGGAGTCGGCGCAGCATGGGAAACATAAAAACGTGATTCGTTGTGTAGTAAATCTATGAAAGCCTCATCACGAGACTTCACAATTTTCTTGGCAACAAGCGCATCGGCTAGGTGTGGTCTACCCATAGTGGCACCCGCTGGCATGGCTTGCTCGACATCTTCCATCGAAATATCCATGCCCTCTGCGCGCATTTTTTCAATCATTTTGCGCATACGCGGAAGTCGACCATCGCGGGTTTCTTCTAGCACGCGTTGCATTTCTTCATGGTCGGGATCAAATAGCAGCCCCAACATATGCACGCTAACCCCATCGTTTGTTAAACAAGAAATTTCAGAGCCCAGCGCTAACTTGAGCGAACCGCGCAGAGTTTCGATTGCTTCTTTCCAACCAGAAGTTGTGTCGTGATCTGAAATTCCTAAAACCTCTAAACCCTGAACAATCGCTTTGTTTACTAGTTCGCGGGGAGAATCAGTCCCATCGCTGCAGTTAGTGTGGGTGTGCAGATCAATCATTGCTGGCTCCACGAGTTCTTGTAACTACTAAGACGCATCCGATCAGGATTAAGGCAATTCCAGGAATGATTCCAAGAGGTGGAGTTTGATCTAGCCACCAAACTGCCAGAACGGCACTTACTGGAACTTCGAAGAAAACAATGAGCGAAACGATCGCAGGTGAAACGCGCTTAAGCGCAGAGTTAAACATCGTGTGACCCAACAACTGAGCACCAAGAATTAGCCCCAAAAGAATGAGCCACTCTTTTTGTTCAAAAGCAAAGATTTCATTTCCTGCAATCAAGGCCATAGGCAATGCCGTTATTGAGCAAACAAAGTAGCAAACTGTTGTATAGGTACTTGTCTCTAATGTGCGTTGAGCTTTTGAACCAGCCATCATGTAAGCAGCCGCTAACGCCGCTGAAATTAAGGCAGCAATGTCGCCCATAAATGACCTAAATGAAATCGTTAAATCCACACCTGAAACAAGGACCACACCAGCAAAGCTGACGACCATTCCTAGCCAAGCTTTTGAGGGAATGTGACCTCCGCTGAACTTTACAAACAGTGCAGCAAAAATTGGTTGAAGGGCAACTAGTGCAGTTCCAGCAGCAACCGTTGTCATACGCATAGCTAAGAAGAATCCAACGAAGTGAAGAGCAAGCAATACTCCCGCAATTACCGCCCATTTCATTCCTGCACGATCGCGTGCATGACGAAGCGCAAATGGCACAGTAATTAATGATCCGCCTAGATTTCTCCAGAAAATCAAAGTTAGCACCGGCATTGCACTCATTGCAATCAATGGACCAGATGTTCCGATTCCAATGATTCCTAGACCCATTCGAATCAGATCAGGCTTAGCAGGTATCGCCGTATGTTCATTAATACGTTCGCCTGCATTCATAAGAGAAAGGTACCCTTATCCCATGAGCGGCAATCTCTTAAACCGAGTATTTCTCGCCCGTCTTGCTGGTACCGCGGTCTTTGACCCTAATGGTGATCCTGTAGGAAAGGTGCGAGATGCTGTCGCGACCCTGCGTTCAAACAATCAGCAACCTCGAATCCTTGGCTTAGTTGTTGAAGTGCCATTGCGTCGTCGAGTTTTTGTTCCGATCACCCGCGTTACATCAATAGAAAGTGGCGCGGTAGTTATCACTGGCCTATTAAACATGCGCCGTTTCGATACCCGACCTGGTGAAGTTCTAGTTCTTGGTGAAATGCTGGATCGATCCATCACATTGTTAGAAACTTCAGAAGAAGTAGTTGTTGAAGATATGGGCATGGAGCAAAATCGAAATGGTGATTGGTTAATTGCCAAAGTACACATCATGCGCAAAGGCCGAGGCTTACGCCGCAAGGGAGCAACTTCAACAGTTACTTGGGAAGAAGTTGTTGGCTTTGCAAACACGGAACAAAATCAAGGTGTAGCTAATTTGTTATCAACTTTGGCAAACCTTCGTGCGGCAGACCTTGCCGCGGTTTTACAGGATTTAGCGCCAAAACGTCGTATTGAAGTTGCTAGTGCACTCGAAGATGAACGCCTTGCAGATGTCTTAGAAGAAATGGATGAAGACAATCGTGTTGCACTTCTTGCAGAGCTCGAAGGAGAACGCGCAGCCGATGTCTTAGGTGAGATGGATCCAGATGATGCTGCCGACTTATTGCGTGAAGTCGGAGAAGAGCGGGCAACTGCTCTGCTAGAGCTGATGGAACCTGAAGATGCTGAAGATGTTTTGCGTTTGATGACGTACGAGGATTATTCAGCAGGTGGAATGATGACGACAGAACCTATTGTTTTGACCGCTGATTCCACCGTTGCAGATGCACTTGCAGCGGTTCGACAAAAAGAGATTTCTCCTGCACTTGCTTCACAGATCTATATCTGTCGCCAACCAGTAGAAACTCCGACTGGGCGTTTTATTGGTGTGGTGCATTACCAACGCTTACTACGCGAACCACCTTCAACATTGCTCGGCTCAATCGTCGATACTGATTCGAAGGCGACAAATCCTGATGCAACTTTGCACGAAGTTTCATCACATTTGGCTAGCTACAACATGCTTTCTTTACCTGTTGTCGATGCCAATGAACGGCTTTTAGGCGCGGTCACGGTTGACGATGTGCTGGATCACTTGTTGCCTGAAAACTGGCGACATGATCACCGTGAAAATTCACCAGTTTCTTTTGAATCAGAGAGTATTTAAGGAGGGTTAAAGATGGCACGTAACAATGGCTTAGACACTCCACGCGAGACTCGTCGTTCGATTCGACCAAATTATGATCCTGAAGCATTTGGTCGCATGTCCGAACGTTTCGCACGATTCTTAGGCACTGCACGTTTTCTTGTGTACATGACGGTCTTTATTGCTTTCTGGATCATCTGGAACTTTGTAGCACCTGCTGAATTAAGATTTGATGACTATCCATTCATTTTCTTGACCTTGATTTTGTCGATGCAGGCATCGTATGCGGCACCGTTAATTCTTCTTGCACAAAATCGCCAAGCAGATCGTGATCGCATTGCGCTGAATGAAGATCGTGCACAAAATGAACGATCTATTGCAGATACTGAATACTTAACTCGCGAACTTGCGGCTTTGCGTAACTCGCTGGGCGAAGTTGCAACGCGTGATTTTGTTCGAGCTGAACTTGCCGATCTGGTTGATGAATTAGCTAAAGAGCTACGTCGAGACACCCAATCGGACTCCAAGTAAAGACTTACTACGTTTCATTAGCTTTTCAGCAACCTCTGAAATAGCAATTGCTGCAGGTGATGTTGGATCAGCATCCACAATCGGTGCACCATCATCTCCGCCCGTGCGTAGCGCTGGACTAAACGGAATCTTTCCAAGTAGCGGTACATCAATACCAACAAGTTGTGACAAACGACGAGATGTCTCGTCTCCCCCGCCTTCTCCGAATAAGGAAATAGTGTCACTGCAATTTGGGCATGGAAATGCTGACATGTTTTCAATTACACCGATGACATGTTGATGGATTTGATGTGCAATACGTCCTGCACGTTCAGCAACCTCTGCTGCAGCTATTTGAGGAGTTGTTACAACAACAATTTCTGAAGTCGGAATCAATTGCCCCAAAGAGATAGCTAAATCTCCGGTGCCTGGCGGCAAATCAATAAGCAGAACATCCAAATCCCCCCAATAGGCATCAGATAGGAGCTGCTCCAGCACACGGTGAAGTAAAGGCCCTCGATATGCCACAGGATCTGAGCGTTCTGGCTTAAACATTTCCATGGAAACGGTCTTTACGCCATAAGACTCGAGTGGAATAAACATCTGGTCAATTGCTGTTGGTCGCTGTCCCATCAAACCCATAAGACGCGGGATTGAGTGACCGTAAACATCGGCATCCAAAATTCCAACATTTAAACCGTTCTTAGCCATTGCAACGGCAAGGTTGGCAGTAACTGATGACTTTCCTACGCCACCTTTTCCAGATGCAATACCAATAACGCGTGTGAGTGAATCAGGTTGTGCAAATGGAATGAATTTTTCTCGTCCGCCACGTACAACTTTCTTCACAAAGTTTCGTTGCTCTTCATTCATTACTCCGAAAACAAGCTCCACACTCTTGACGCCTTCAACACTTGTTACAGCGTTAGAGATATCGGTACGTAACCGGTCTTGCATTGGACAAGCTGCGATGGTGAGCAAAACTTTTAATGAGACGGAACCACTGACCTCAGAAAGATCTTCAATCATTCCAAGTTCAGTAATTGGATGGCGAAGCTCTGGATCATTAACCTTTGAAAGCGCATCGGTAACTAGTTCCAGAAGGGTCATAGTAAATCTGGATCAATCATTGCTGCAGGTTTCTTGACCTTTGGCTTAGCGGTTTCTTCATCTAATAAATCTGAAATCTGCTTCTTTACAAAAGTCTTTGGATTTAAATCCTTAGGTTGCAAGTCTTCAAACCCAGGCCCCAGGTTGTCTCTTAGCTCTGTGGTTGCCTTATTTGCTAAACCGCGAAGTTTCTTGACCCACTGCGCAGCATCGACTGCAATTTTTGGCAGGCGCTCTGGTCCGACAAGCAGCATCGCAAGTATTGCAAGGCCCAAAAGCTCACCTGCACCCAGATCAAAGAACATTTCTGTAGCCTACGCCAATTACTTCTTGGCCGCGATCAGAGTTATAGAAACAGTTTTTTCAACACCGTTGCGCTTATAAGTCACAGTGACAACATCACCAACGTTCTTTGATCGAACGCTAACAATGAGCTCTTCTGGGGCATTAATTGGCTTTCCATCCAGTGCAATAACGATGTCTCCACCGCGCAAGCCTGCTTTTTCAGCAGGGCTACCAGGCAAGATTCCACGGCCAGAAGTGGCAACTTGTGCGCCTTCACCCGCGTAATTCATATCCAAGGAAATTCCAATCACTGGATATGTTGCAACGCCATTTTTAATGAGTTGATCTGCAGTTTTGCGCGCCTGATTAATTGGAATAGCAAAACCAAGACCAATTGAACCAACTCGAAGGTCTGATCCTAAAGATGCAATCGCTGAGTTAACTCCGATGACTGCCCCTGTTGAATCAACAAGTGGTCCACCAGAATTTCCTGGATTGATAGCAGCATCAGTTTGTAGAGCATTAATGAAAGAGCTTTCACTTGAAGAATCACCGGCAGTTACCGGACGGTTCTTTGCGCTAATAATTCCAGTTGTAACTGTTCCAGATAAACCAAGTGGTGAGCCAATTGCAATGACAGAGTCTCCGACTGCAACTAGATCGCTATCGCCAAATTGCAGCGCCTTTAAACCAGATGCAGCAATCTTCAAAACTGCTAAATCATAAGAAGCATCTCGCCCAACAACTTTTGCCGAGAAAGTTCGTCCGTCATTGAGCTTGACTCGAATACTTCCGCCCGATTGCGCTGCAGAACTAATGACGTGGTTATTAGTCAAAATGTATCCATCGCTATCGATGAAGAAGCCTGATCCTGTTCCGCCACCTGTCAGCGAACGAGTTTGAATCGAAACGACAGAAGGTAAAACTCTTTGCGCAGTACCAGCAACTGAATCTGGTGCACGTTCAATTGTGCTGGTAGATGAGACAAGATTGACTCGATTAAACAGAGATGCACCTGATGCATTAACTCCCAAAATTCCGCCAACGCCTCCGGCTAAGACTGCAATCAATGCAAGTGAACCCTTTGAATTTTTAGAAGAAGGTTTTGCTTGCCACCATGGGGCTGCAACAGGGGCTACTTTTTTACGAGGAAAGATCATGGCGCTATTTTGCTACAACTTTGTTGCGAGCAGTAATCCATCGCCGACTGGGACCAAAGAACTCACCCAATGATCAGTGTCATTTTTGATGATTTTCCCAGTGTCCCGAAGGGCAACAGTGCGTGGATCGCGCTGAGCTGCATCACAGACTTTTCCGCCACCGTAATAATTATCAATTACCAACGCTCCGCCACTTCGCAGAATTCGGTGCGCTTCGTTGATGACGTACCCCAAATCCTCGGGGTTATGCCGAACTACAACTAAGTCGTAAGCACGATCGGTGAGCTTTGAAATTACTTCGAGGACAGAGTTAGTGATCAGGCGATAACGACTAGGCGCGATATCTGCATCTGTGAAAGCCTGCTTGGCAATCTGTGAATGCTCCATCTCATCATCTATCGAAGTCAAAGTTCCGCTTGGAAGCATTCCATCAAATAACCACAAACTTCCGACACCAGATCCTGTGCCAACTTCAACAACTGATTGTGCTTTTAAAGTAGAGGCTAGGAACTTTAAAAATGCGCCAGCTCCTGGTGTTGTGTCTACCGTTCCTAATTCGACACCACGGGCACGTGCCTGTGTTTTGAAATGATCTTCAGGAATGAAGTTTTCGGCAAAGGTGTGCGGATCTACTCTCATGACAGCGAAGTAATCCACTGTGTAAGAAGTCGAACTCCAAAGCCTGTTCCGCCCTTAGAGTTTTCACCTGCATCAACTTCGCTACGAGCAGTTCCTGCAATATCTAAGTGGACCCAGCGTCTAGTTGATGTGAAATTTTCTAAGAACAATGCGGCGGTAACTGAGCCGGCAGAGAATTTACCTTTGTTTGCATTGTGATTGAGATCTGCAATGTCACTTCGTAAAGCTTCCTTGTAATCATCAACTAGAGGCATGTGCCAGACACGATCACCTGATGCTTCGCCTGCTTTTGATAGCGCAGCGGCTAAAGCATTATCGCGTGTATACATCGCGGCATATTGGCGGCCCAAACCAAGAGTAGCTGCGCCGGTAAGTGTTGCGATATCAACTAAATAATCTGGATCTAGATGCGCATCTGCGAATGCCAAACCATCTGCCAAAACTAACCGTCCTTCGGCATCGGTGTTGATCACTTCAACAGTTGTTCCACCGTAATGTTTAATGACATCACTTGGGCGTTGAGCCGTGCCAGAGATAGCATTTTCAGCCATCATCATTAACGCAGTTACTTGCACATTTGGTTGTAATTCTTCAAGGGCAGTGAGAGTTCCAAGAATTGCAGCCGACCCGGCCATATCGCTCTTCATTGCCATCATCGTGTCGTAGGGGCGCTTGAGTGAAACTCCCCCCGTATCAAAAGTGATTCCTTTGCCTACTAAAACAACATGGGGCAAAGCTTTGATCGACTTCTTCTTTGATTTTGGTTGATACGTAACTTGAATCATTCGCGGTCCTGGCTTCGGAGATGAACCACCCACTGCGCGTAAGCCACCAAACTCTTTCAGCGCTGCGCCAGCAAATATCTTAACCGTCAGTCCAGTTCCCTTTGAAAATTCTTCTGCTTGCTTACCCATCCAGGCTGGAGTCTTGATGTTTGCCGGAGTATGAATCAAGTCGCGAGTTCTGCAGACCGCACGTGCAATTGACGCTGCATCTTTAACTTCTTGCGCATCTTTGCTTGCAACATAAATCGTTGGCTCTTCTTTTTTCTTGTCTGTCTTTAGATTCCAGACCCAAGCTCCCAGTGAAACAGAAATTGCAAAAGACTTAATCTCTGAAACAACACATGCTGAAAATACTGTTGTGCTCTTTCCGCGTACTTTGCGACCGACAGCTGCTCCTGCTGCACGCGCTGACGAACCGCTTTGGTCTCCAACTGATACTAGGAATAATCGATCGGTTTGTGAATCTTCAGCGCTTACAGGAATCTCAAAGAGATCCCCAGCTTTGCCAGTTGGTGTGAAAAAAGTTAACTCATCAACAAGATTGAGACCGAAAAACTTCTCAATCTGAGATGCAAGTGGGGAAACAAATTCAAAATTGCCATCAGTATTCTTGGAGAATCCCAGAGCGATGGCATGAGCACTAACAGCCTTTGAAATCTCAAAGGGTGCATACAGAGGTAGCGCTGACATGATTGGTAAGGCTAGTGCCTTTAAAAGTAAATTACTTCTTAACCAGAGCGACAGCTGCGTGAAGCGCTGCGCTGAGGTTGTTTGCTTCTTCGGCGTTCATTTCGACAACCAAGCGGCCGCCACCTTCTAGAGGGATTCGCATCACTAGTGAGCGAGCTTCCTTTGTAACCTCCATTGGACCATCACCAGTGCGGGGTTTCATGGCTGCCATTGGGAGACTCCTCTAAATCGTTGGTACCGCTATGTGTAAAGCAAGGGGGTAAGTATCTCTCAGATTGAGCCTTAGTGCGAATTCGGGTGTGGGCTACATGCCCAATATCGCGCTCAACCGGGCTTTGCCTTGGCGAATTATTGCCTCTACAGACCTCTCTGGAACTCCGAGAATTGATGCGATATCCGCGGCGCTCATCGACTTCAGATAGTGCATGGTCAAGATGATTCGTTCTTCTTCGGGTAAAGAGGCAAGGGCTTGCGCCAGTGATTGCGGTTGCTTGCCCATGGGGCAACTTTACTTGCTTTGCTGCAACTGACGGCGTAAGGCCGACAGTGAGATGCGTACTCCTACGTACAAACCTGGTGCGATGAGAAGGAATAGCGCTCGCGGAGCGAGAATTTCTTCTGACCAATCAAACCGTGTGGACTGTGGCGTGAGCGCAGTTAATTCAAAGCGACCGGTTCCTTTAATAATTTTTCCAGTATGAACAACATCGCACACAGTTGGTGGATTCCATGAAGTCACGGTCATGTGATCCATAATTCCCAATTTTCCAATTCCGGTGAAAGCTGCAATCGATGTTCCAACGCCGGAACGAATATCAGATGTGACTTCAACAGTTGTTTGAAGCATCCATTCACTTTGTGATTCCCAATCAGCAAGTGCTGCCCAAACTTTTTCAATTGGAACATCAATGACAAGGCTCATTGCGATGTGATTACTTCTCATGCTTGGCATGCTCGCAATGCTTCGTCGACTGTTGTTGTCCATTGAACAATTTCACGCATTCCCGGCTTAATGAATTTCTCATCTTCTAAGTGCACAATTAATTCATGCAAAGGTGCGTATATTCCAAAGGGATCTAGAATTACAACGGGCTTTGAATGAAACTTTAAATAATGACCTACCCAAATCTCAAAAAACTCTTCAAGCGTTCCAGCGCCTCCGGGTAACGTCACGAATGCATCTGAAATGTCGGTGATCATGTGCTTTCGCTGTCCCATAGTTTCGACAACATGCAGTTCATCATTGTCATGATCAGCAAATTCGATATCGACCAAAGCTTGCGGAATCACGCCGATTGTCTTGCCTCCAGCATCTCGTGCTCCCCTAGAGACTGCGCCCATCATCGAAATGTGTCCACCGCCAGTGACTAACTCATTAGAAGAGGTAGCAATTCCCTTTCCCAACTCGTAAGCAAGCTCTACATACTTGTTATCAATCGTGGGTGAGGATGAACAAAAGACGGCAATACGCATGCGGCTAACAATAGAGGCTAGGCTTGGCACATGACGACCATCGCATCTGGCCACGGAATCGCAACTATCGCCAAGGGCGTAACCCTTGATGTTTGGTTTCCATCCCCTGCCTTGTCACAACTTTCAGGTTCAGTTCCCGCAGAGCTAACCGCACTTGTTGGCAACGATGTTGCTCGTGGAGTTTCACGTGAAGTAGTAAGTATTGAAATTGATATTTCAAAAGCACCAGCTAATGCAGCCGATGCTTATTTGCGTTTACATCTTCTATCGCACCGACTAGTGAAGCCACACGGGCTAGCACTTGATGGCGTATTTGGAATCTTAAGCAATGTTGTTTGGACATCTGTTGGTCCATGCGCAGTTGAAGATTTCGAAATTACTCGTGCGCGCTTAAAGGCAGCACATGGGCATGTCAGCGTTTACGGCGTCGATAAGTTTCCACGGATGGTTGATTATGTAGTTCCATCTGGTGTTCGAATTGCTGATGCCGATCGTGTGCGACTAGGTGCGCACTTAGCGTCAGGTACCACAGTTATGCATGAAGGCTTTGTTAACTTCAATGCCGGAACTCTTGGAACATCAATGGTTGAAGGAAGAATTTCAGCTGGCGTGATTGTTGGGGATGGCACCGATGTTGGTGGTGGTGCCTCAATTATGGGAACACTCAGCGGTGGCGGTAAGGAAGTTATTTCAATTGGTGAAAAGTGTTTATTGGGTGCAAATTCAGGTTTGGGTATTTCGCTGGGTAATAACTGTGTAATCGAAGCTGGTACTTACATTACCGCTGCAGCAAAAGTGAAACTACCTGATGGTGAAATAGTAAAAGCCGGAACTCTTTCTGGGGCAAACAATCTGTTATTCCGCAGAAATTCGCTAGATGGTGGGCTTGAAGTTGTTTTAAGGACTGGGACTTGGGGTGGGCTCAACAGTGTTCTGCACGCCAACTAAATCAAAGTAGGCAGATGGAATTCTTGTTCGACTTCTAAAAGTTTCGCCCCGTAGACTTTTTTGTATTCCAGTACTAGATGTTGCTCTAATTGTTGCAACAGTTCCGCTTAAATTTTTCGAGACAATTTCTAGAGTAACTACATCAGGCAAAGCAAAGGCAAGGGCAACTGAGGCTTGAGGGATTGATCGCTTCCAACTAAAGAAATTTGGATTCAGTTTTGCATCCTGGCTTCCCGGGTCTGCAATTATCTGGGTATATGTTCGATCACTTCCCCACGCATTTAAGGCGGTTTCCGTTAAACCCCCGGTAGAACTTGAAAAGTAAGCAGCAATGGGCAGGTTGTTTTGGGTCAGGGTTAAACCTGCAGTACTAGTGACCGCAGCTTTCCAAAACTTGCCCCAGTTTTTCTCTGTTTCTTTGGCGAAACCCAGAAACTTTTGGTCTGATATTTCACCGTATAGATCGCAATCACAGGCTGCTCGGTAGATTCCAGCTTTGTTGAGGGCATATGTACGCGAGGCAATTGCTTGCGCTTCTAAGGCCGCTGTTGGCCATGAAGAAGGGACTTCACTAATCCCCCACAAATACTCATCTGCCAAACGAACAGAGTTAGTAATTTCTAGTCGATAACCCAAAGTTGAAGCTTTTACCGCTCTGAATTGCATTTGGCCATAACGATACCTAGTCGTAACCGTTGAATGAGTAAGTGAAACTACTCCTTCAACACCTGGCAAGTAACGAGTTCCACTCCAACGAACAGTGAAAATTCTATTTCTTGGCAAACTTGTGGTCTTTTTGCCGACAACAACACTTGGAACAACGGTTGAACCCAGAATGGAAAAGTTAAGTGAACTCTTTACCGGAACAATTGCAAGAGGTGCAACATCTTGTGCGTCTCCAATATCACCGCTAAATATTTGAAGCGTTGCGTCAGGAGTTCCTGTTGCAATCCTTGCAGTACTCAAGAGATGGCCGATATTTACTCGCAGAATCTTTGAGTCATCTAGCGGCTGAATAACTACATCTTTGTAATAGTAATTAAGGATCGCAGTTGAAGTTTCACCAGCAAGCGCTTTGGAACGTGCTCCAATTTGGCTCAGTCCTACTCCGTGGCCATAACCAGCACCGGTTATTGCAAATTCAGTTGGCACATCGACAGCAGAGGCTTGTGGCGGAGAAATTGCAACTAAAGCCAACAGTAAAACGAGGGGCTTAAACATCCTCATCAATTGCTGCACTCTTTCCAAGATGTAAAAACTCTTGATACGCATCGATTACTTGATTTGGTTCACCGCGCTGAATCAACTTGCCTTTATGTAACCAGGCTACGTCATTACAGGTTTCTCGTAATGTTTGCATTGCATGGCTTACAAGGATCAGTGCGCGATCATCGCTTCGCAATTCTTTTACTCGGTTGAGACTCTTTTCCTTAAACTTGGCATCTCCTGTACTGAGAGCTTCATCAATAATTAAAATATCTGGTCGCACCGTTGCAGCGACAGAAAAAGCCAGGCGCGCATACATTCCTGAGGAATAGGTTCGCATGGGTGCATCAATTGCATCGCCGAGCTCTGAAAAATCTGCAATTTCCTCAAAGTGTCCTTCTATTTCATCCCGCGACATTCCCGCAGCTAAGCCACCTAGAAAAACATTGTCTCGACCCGACATAGAAGGATTAAATCCAACACCTAGCGCTAACAAGGTACTTACTGATCCATACACTTCAATACGGCCTTGTGAAGGCGGCAGGATTCCTGCAACACAGCGCATGAGTGATGACTTACCTGCACCATTAGTTCCGATGACACCTAGAACTTGTCCGTATTCAACATCAAGATTTACATCATCTAATGCGCGAACAACACGAGTTTGTTTTCCTCCACGACCAAGCGCCTTTACACGTGCCTTTAGCGTTGGTCTGCGATCAATTGCAGTCGTGTAAGTAAGGCCGACATTTCTAATTGAAACAGCGATCTCATTAGTTTTTTGAAGTTTAGAGGCGGACAGCGAACTCACGCTCCCTCGACAAGAAAAAGTAGGTACCAATAAAGAAGATACCTGTTGCCCAGGCTAATCCCTGAAGCATGCTTGATGTTTGAGGTACTTCACCCTGCACTAAAGCCCGTGACCACGAATCCAATATTGGAAACAGCGGGTTGACGATTTCAAGAGCTTTCAGGTTTGGATTTAAAGCAGATGCCTCGTACAAGATCGGAGATAAGTAAAGAAGCGTTCTGGTCAGATATGGCAAGAAGCTTGCTATATCTCTGAAATAAACATTGATACAGGAAATTGTGATTGCTAGACCTAGTGCAAGAAAAACAGTAATCAAGAGAACCGGAATAGCCCACAACATTTCAATCGAAAATGGTGAACCCATAACCGCCTTAATCACAATAAAGACTATGAGTGTTGGAACAAATTTAAAGATTGCGATGACAACTGCCGAGATCGGCAACATGATTCGTGGGAATGCCGTATTTAAAATGAGCCTTTGACCCGCGGTAATTGATTTAACTCCGCCGGTTAAAGAGTTTGCCACTAAGTAAAAGAGGAAAAGACTGGCAGTGAGGTGAACGTAGCGTGAGCTATCGGTTGTTCCACCAATAATGACAATCAAAATAAAGTAAACACCTGACAGCAACAATGGATTAAGGACAAGCCACAATTGCCCGAAAACTGAATCGAAATGCTGCTCGCGCAGTTCAGATTTTGAGTATTCAGAGATAAAGGTTCTGCGAGACCACAAAGATTTCCAGTACTTACCGAGCTTGGGCAGGCCGGCCCTAAATGGCTCATAAACCTGCAATGGGGTACTCACGGATGCAAGGTTACCGCAGGGGCTAGCGACTTCGGCGATGTAAGAAATCCAAGCCCCCATGAAATATGCATAGTGAGCAAAATTGTTGGCAAACAAAGAATCTCGCCCAAGCTCTTACCAATAATTGTCGAAGCTCCCAGGATAAACACTGAATAAACAAGAGCAGGAACAAAGAGTATTGGCGAAATCAGTGTCCCAAGAAGGATCGAGAGTGTGGTTGCAACCACTGTAAATGGTGGAGCGAGATATCTGTAGTTGATGCTTCCTTTATGTCTTCTTGAAACAACTCGGCGCCAACGACCATATTCGAAGTACTGCTTAGCAAGAGCTTTAATTGTCGAACGGGGACGATACGTAACTTTTAGTCTGGGATCAAAGTAAACAGTGCCTCCACTTTCGCGTAAACGAAAGTTGAGTTCCCAATCTTGTGCTCGAGTAAATCTCTCATCAAATCCACCAACCGCCAACAATGCTTCTTTTCTAAAGCAGCCTAAGTAAACCGTGTCAGATTCTCCAGCGCCTCCTCCGGTGTGAAAGCGTGAAGCTCCTACCCCAAGTGGGCTGCGCATTGCACGAGCAACAGATCGTTCAAAAAGTGAAATGCCTTCAGCGGCCATGATGCCGCCAACATTTACTGCGCCAGTTTTTTCAAGAATTTGAAAAGCGGTTTCACAGTAATCAATTGGGATTTGTGAATGTCCATCAACTCGCACAATGATTGAATAGCGAGTCTTTGCAATTGCAAGATTGAGGCCGGCAGCAGTTTTGCCAGTTGGATTTTCAACAACGACAACACGTGGGTCTTTAGCTTCGAGGGACTTTGCAATCTTCATGGTTTCATCCTGTGAAGGACCCACAGCAAGAATGACTTCGATTGCTCCGTCGAAATTCTGAGACAAGATCGAATTCACAGAATCGGCTAGATACTTCTCCTCGTTCAGGACAGGCAGGATGACCGAGATTTCTCGCTTCGGTGAGCCATATAACGTGTTCGCTGATGTCGACATAACGCGTACACGCTATCGCTCAAGTACTCTCTGACAGTGAAATCAACGCGGGCAATTCGGATTATTACCTCACTATCTGTGGGAGTAGTTCTGATTTCCGCCTTTTCGTGGCTAGGTCTGGGTCAAATCAGCGGTGCAATCGACCGCATCGATGCTTTCGGCTCAATAAATAACCGCCCAGATAAGCCAAATAAAGCGCTTAACTATTTGTTAGTTGGTTCAGATACACGTGAAGGTCTGACAAAAGAACAAATGAAGTTGCTGCGAGTAGGAAGCACAAAGACCGCCGCAGGTTCGCGATCAGACACCATGCTCATTGTTCACATCTCGAAATCTCGAGATAAAGCAACAATCATTTCAATCCCCCGTGATTCATTGGTGACAATTCCAGAACATCCTTCTTCGCTGAACAAAGAAAAAATCGTTCCCGCGGCAAAAGGAAAAATCAACGCTGCATTTGCTTTTGGTGGCGCACCACTTTTAATCCAAACCGTTGAAAGTGAAACAGGTATTCGCATCGACCACTACATCGAAATTGGCTTTGCTGGCTTTGCTGGAATGGTTGACGCGCTCGGTGGCATCGAAGTCTGTACTAAGCGCGACATTGATGATCCGGGTAGCCACTTAGTTCTGCCCGCAGGTGTCCACACTCTTAATGGTGTTGAAGCTTTAAAATATGTGCGAACCCGTGACTTTGATGGAATGGGTGATTTAGGACGTATGCAACGTCAACAGCAATTTATGAGCGCGGTCCTTCGTAAAGTTACAAGCACCGGCGTTTTGCTTAACCCAGTAAAGCTTGTTAATTTCTTTAACGCAGCGATTGCAACAATCAAGACTGATTCAGAACTCAATAAGAGCGATCTTTTGACTCTTGCAAAGCAAATGAAGAACCTTTCTTCAAGCAATGTTCGAACTCTGACAATTCCGCTAGGAAATACCAATGCGCGAGTACCTGGAATTGGATCAGTTGTGACGTGGGATTCAGAGCTTGCACCGGAACTGTTTAATCGAATTCGTGAAGATTTACCGCTCACCGATGAGGTAACCCCTACTCCTTCGCCTTCATCTTCAACAACTGCTAAGCCAACTGTGATCGATAAATTCAAGACTCGTACCGCTGATGAAAATCCTTGCGGGGCTCTGAAGTAAACTCGGCCACATGACTTTAACTCTCTCGGTAGTTGGCTGCGGATATTTGGGAGCCACCCACGCTGCATGCATGTCCTCTCTTGGTTTCACTGTTGTTGGCGTGGATACAGATCCTGAAAAAGTCGCTCTGCTGCAAAGTGGAAAATTGCCATTTTACGAGCCAGGTTTAGATACCTTGCTTGAGCAAGAAATGAAAACTGGTCGCCTTTCATTTACAACAGATTTTTCAGCGGTTAAGGATGCAGATGTTCACTTTGTCTGTGTTGGAACACCGCAAAGCAAAGATGGCCTTGCCGCTGACCTTACATATGTGAAATCAGCAGTTGCTGCAATCGCACCTCACTTAAAAGAAGGTGCGTTAGTAGTTGGCAAGTCAACTGTGCCAGTTGGAACTGCGCAAGGTTTACGTGAAGAGCTCGCGAAAATTGCACCGCAAGCAGATCTAGCCTGGAATCCAGAATTCCTTCGCGAAGGTTTTGCTGTTGAAGATACTTTGACGCCTAACCGCTTAGTTGTCGGCGTTGCAAATGATCGCGCCGAAGAAATCCTCAAAGAGGTTTATGAGCCAGTGATTGCTCTAGGAACTCCATGGATTCGCGCGGATCTGCCAACATCTGAATTAGTAAAGGTTGCCGCGAATTCATTCCTTGCAACAAAGATTTCATTTATCAATGCCATGGCTGAAGTATGCGAAGCTGCTGGTGGCGATGTCACCGTATTAGCCAAAGCAATTGGTTATGACCCACGTATCGGAAATAAATTCTTGCAAGCCGGTATCGGTTTTGGTGGCGGATGCCTTCCAAAAGACATTCGTGCATTTATGGCGCGTGCTGAAGAACTTGGTGCCAAGCAAGCTCTGGAATTCTTACGCGAAATTGATGCGATTAACCTACGTGCTCGCCAACGGGTAATTGATGTTGTGCGCGGTGAACTGTCAGAGGATTTAACACAGTACAAAATCGCTGTTTTGGGTGCGACTTTCAAGCCCGACAGTGATGATGTGCGGGACTCCCCTGCATTAGATATTGCCGCGCAGTTACAAGCAGCTGGTGCGATCGTTGTCGTGCATGATCCACAAGGTATCGAGCCTGCACGCAAGCGTTTTCCTAACCTTGAATACCAAGAGGTTGTTACAGATGCGCTTAAGGATGCTGACTTAATTTTGCACTTAACTGAGTGGAAGGAATACCGCCAAATCGATCCAGCGACTATTTCATCCCTTGTTAAATCTAAAATCATCATTGACGGCCGCAACATGTTAGATCGCACATTATGGCGAAAAGCTGGTTGGAAGTTCCACGCTCTAGGTCGTACCGATTAATACCAAAGAAACAATTGATGCAGTCCTAGCGCTTAAAACTTGGGCTGTAGTCGGACTTGGAAACAATCCCGACCGGGCAGCTTTTGGGGTTGCTCAATTACTGAAAGACAAAGGCCACACAATCATTCCGGTACATCCAAAAGGTGAAACTGTGCATGGAGAAATTGGCTATACCGCACTTTCAGAGATTCCAGTTTCTGTTGATGTTGTTGATTGTTTCGTTAATTCGCAATTAGTTGGCGCAGTTGTCGATGAAGCAATTGCCATTGGTGCCAAAGCGGTATGGCTTCAACTTGATGTGATTGATGAAGCAGCTGTCGCTCGCGCACAAGCAGCAGGATTGTTAACAGTTATGGATCGTTGCCCAGCGATTGAATACCGAGCTCGCTAGTCTTTATTCGTCAATTTCACCTTGCAGGTATTGCAGTGCATGTTCAATCTCTTCAATGATTTTAGGTAAGTCATCCCCTGCCAAAGTGATGTGTCCCATCAGCTCACCTGGTACACCAGAATTCTTGTATTGATGAAACTTAAGCGCAGGTGTACGCGCCATCAGATGTAAATAAGGGCGATACATATTGGGTTTATCACCACTGTAGAAATTTCCGGTCACAACATATGTGGCTGTCATTGAAGGATCTCCTAAAGGTAAATCTAGGATTGCTCGTAAATGTTGTTCGTATTGATTGGTAACTGATCCATCGACAGTCCAATTGCCCGATTCATGTGGGTGCATGAGCACATTAACAACAGATATATCGTCATCCTTAACCGACACTTCGACTGCAAGGACGCCGACCGCCCCTAATTGCGCCGAAAAATCCAGCGCTAGTTTTTGAGCCTTTTCAAGCATTGCACCAGTTAATTGAGGGGCGGGAGAAATGCTCATGCTCCACTTGTTATTGCTTCTATGAATTTCAGAAGGTGCCCACGTTGTTGCCTGCCCATGTGGCGAGCGAGCAACCATCACACAAATCTGGATTGCTTGATCAACCGCTGAATTCATTGTTTGACTTGCAGCCGACATTGCAGAAAACGAAGGACGTACTGTGATGCCCTCTGCCTCTAATTTTTTGGCAATTGTTAAGGAGTTAGGTTGATCAGCGATGGTGACAACATCGCATTTCTGAAGATTGCCGTGAGCAGCAGCCTTGGAATCACAACTAATTAGCTCGACTCCCAGGGATCTGGCTGGAGATAAAAACATCCCAGCCGTCGGGCCATCAGCAATTATGCCAACCGTTGGAAAGGTTTTACTCACGGGCTTATCGTAGATGTAACGATAGTGTTAGCGCTGTACTGAAAGTCACTTTACATACAGAGCCAGAAGGTTTGATCACTATGACGACAATTGTTTTAGCATCGCAATCAACTAGCCGTCGTCGCCTATTGGAGTCTGCTGGGCTATCCCCAACAATAATCGTCAGCCATGTGGATGAAGAGACAGAATTTTTCAACTCACTTTCCCCCGCCGACATGGTGATCGCCCTTGCGATCACTAAAGCTCATACAGTTCGTGAGCAAATTGATTTCCCCGCAATCATCATCGGTTGCGATTCAACTTTTGAATTTGATGGCCAATCACTGGGTAAGCCAGGAACACCCGAGATTGCAACTGAGCGCGCAAAGCGAGTTCGGGGCAATTCAGGGTTATTGCACACTGGTCACTGCATTATTGATACCGCAAAGGACATTGAGATTTCAGATCGAGTTACGACTCGAGTCAGCTTTGATCACATGAGCGATGAAGAAATTGCAGATTACGTTGCCACCGAAGAGCCACTACATGTTGCTGGTGGATTTACGCTAGATGGGTTTAGTTCTCCGTTTATCCCTTCTATCGAAGGCGATTACACAAATGTCGTGGGAATCTCTATGCCATTTGTTCGCAAGGCTTTTGCAAACCTTGGGTATACCTGGCCTGAAGCAAAGCAGATGAAGTAAATAACCGCAGGCGCCACCTTTATGACATTATTGCCGCATGACACAGACCGAACTTCTTTATAAAGACCCATTGGCTGCAGCTGAGCAAGCAGCAAAAGAAATTGCAGCAAAGACCGGCATAGCTCACCACGATGTCGCCTTAGTTATGGGATCAGGATGGGTTAGCGCTGTTGATGCACTTGGAACACCTGTATTTGAATGTAACGCTGAAGAGTTCACTGGGTTCTTTGCTCCTGCGGTCGAAGGCCATTCAGGCAAAGTCCGCTCATACGAAATTGAAAGTGATGGAAAGAAGTTACGTGCATTAGTTTTCTTAGGTAGAACACATTTATACGAAGGCAAGGGAATTGAACCTGTAGTTCATAGTGTTCGTACCGCAGTTAAAGCTGGTTGTAAAGTAGTTATTTTGACTAACGCGTGTGGAGGAATTAATACCTCGTACAAAGTTGGCCAACCAGTCTTGATTCGCGATCACATTTCGTTAACCGCTGTTTCGCCACTATCTGGTGCAACTTTTGTTGACTTAACCGATCTGTATAGCAAGCGAATTCGTGAAATTGTAAAGAAAGAGGATTCATCGCTACAAGAAGGTGTGTACGTGCATTGGCGCGGACCAACGTATGAAACACCTGCCGAAATTTTGATGATGCGAACCATGGGGGCAGACCTTGTTGGTATGTCTACAGTTCCAGAAGCAATTGCAGCGCATGCATTGGGTGCCGAAGTTCTGGGTATCTCATTAGTCACAAATGCTGCAGCTGGAGTAACTGGTGAAAAACTCAACCATGAAGAGGTAATCGCAGCGGGTAAGGCTGCAGCAGACCGTATGGGCGCACTTCTCAAAGGGGTTATTCCGAAGTTACTCTAAGCACATGGATCACTCGTTAGAGCAGGAAGTACATGCCTGGATTGCAGATGATCCAGATCCATTAACCGCTGCGCAATTACAGCAATGGCTTGATGCAGAAAATGAATCCGAACTGCGTGCTTCATTTAATGGTTTTTTACAATTTGGAACTGCAGGATTACGCGGACCTATTAGACCTGGTCCTTCTGGTATGAATCGCGCAGTTGTTGGTCGCGCAGCTGCAGGAATTGTTGCTTATATGAAGGAACGCAACTTAACCTCTGTTGTTATTGGCCGTGATGCTCGATATGGATCTGAAGATTTCACCTTTGAAACCGCAGAAATTATGAGCGGAGCGGGGATGAAGGTTTACGTATTGCCCCGCCCGCTTCCCACTCCAGTTTTAGCTTTTGCAACAAATGAGTTGCAGTGCGATGTAGGAATCATGGTGACCGCAAGCCACAATCCACCACAAGATAATGGTTACAAGGTTTACTTAGGGGGAACTGTTGATGGAATTCACTATCGCGGATCACAAATTGTTTCTCCAACAGATGAAGCTATCGCTGCAAAGATTGATGCCGTAACTTCTTTAAAATCTCAACCCCGTGGAAAAGTTTGGGAAGTATTGGACGAGGAAATAGTTGAGAAGTATGTCAACCGAACCGCCTCACTAGCAGGCACGCCTGGTTCACTACGAATTGTTTATACCGCTATGCACGGAGTCGGTACGCAAACGCTTCAGCAAGTTTTTCATAAGGCTGGATTTGCCTCACCTATCTTGGTTGAAGCACAAGCTGCACCAGATCCTGACTTTCCCACTGTTGCTTTTCCAAACCCTGAAGAACCAGGCGCAATTGATTTGGCACTTGAAACCGCCAGAAGTTTTGATGCTCACTTAGTTATTGCCAACGATCCCGATGCGGATAGATGTGCAGCAGCAATTAACGATCCAGTAACCGGGTGGAGAATGCTACGCGGAGATGAGTTAGGCGCGATTTTTGCCGAATCTATCGCCCGAAAGATTGATTCGGGGATCTTTGCGAACTCAATTGTTTCTTCATCCATCGTCAAGAAGATTGCTGAACATTACAACCTACAATTCAAAGAGACTTTGACTGGCTTTAAGTGGCTGGCAAAAATTGAGAACTTAACTTTTGGCTATGAAGAAGCCCTTGGTTATGCCGTTGATGCGGTAACAGTAAATGACAAAGATGGAATCTCGGCGGCAATTACTTTGGCACAAATCGCAACTGATCTGGCCGCTGAAGGAAAAACTCTTTTGGATTTACTGGATGAAATTTGGGCACGACATGGTTTTCATGCGACAGAACAAATTTCGATTCGCTTGAGTGATCTTTCAAAGGTCGGAGTAATCCTGGGAGGCTTACGCAGTAATCCACCCACAGAGATTGCTGGACGATCAGTTACTTCGATCGATGATTTAGCAAAACCCACTGATGGTTTGCCACCCACAGATGGAATTCGAATCTGGCTAGATGGTGGTGTGCGAATCATTATTCGTCCCAGCGGTACCGAGGCAAAGATGAAGTGTTACATTGAGGCAATTGAAAGGGATTCCAAAGCTGCCACGGTAGTTTTGGATCAACTACGACCACTGCTTAAGGAATTGTTATCGTGAGTTTTTACGGTTTAGTTGATGGCAGTGATGCCTCGCTAAAGAGCTACCTCAACAATCTTTCTGGTGTCGACCAAGTTGGCGCAGAAGCTCGCGCAGCAATGCTTGCAACCCGAAGCATTAAGACAAGTTCTAAGCGTTGGGCAATTGAAACCGCAATCACCATGGTGGATTTAACGACTCTAGAAGGTGCCGATACACCTGGCAAAGTTAAAGCGTTGTGTACCAAGGCGGTCCGTCCAGATCCAACTGATTCAACGGTTCCAAGTGTTGGCGCAGTCTGTGTCTATAACGACATGGTTTCTGTGGCTAGAACACACTTAGATTTGATTGGCGGACAGCATGTTCCGGTGGCTGCAGTATCAACTGCATTTCCATCAGGTCGAGCATCAATGCCGGTAAAGATTCAAGATACCCAAGATGCCATCGATGCTGGGGCAGCTGAAATCGACATGGTGATTGATCGTGGCGCATTTCTAGCAGGACGCTACATCGATGTTTTCAATGAGATTGTGCAGATTAAAGAAGTTTGTGGCGATAAGGCCCACCTAAAAGTTATCTTTGAAACCGGCGAACTTGTTACTTATGACAATGTTCGCAAAGCATCATTTCTTGCAATGGCAGCTGGCGCTGATTTCATCAAGACTTCGACCGGAAAGGTTGCACCGGCCGCGACTCCCCCAGTTGTCTTGGTGATGCTCGAAGCTGTCCGTGATTTTTATGAAATGACTAATACTCGAATCGGAGTCAAACCTGCGGGTGGAATTAGAACGACAAAGGATGCAATAAAGCAATTGGTTTTGGTCAATGAAACTGTTGGACCAGATTGGCTCAATCCGAAGTTATTTCGGATTGGCGCTAGTGCTTTGCTCAATGATCTATTGATGCAACGCATGAAGTTAGATGAAGGTTATTACTCAAGCCCTCAGTATGTGACGATGGATTAGTGGAGAAAACTATGAGCTTCGAATACGCCCCAGCACCTGAATCACGAGCGGTGGTTTCAATAAAGCCCAAGTATGGCCACTTCATTGGCGGAAAGTTCGTTGCAGGAAGCAAGCACTTTCCAACAATTAACCCCGCTACTGAAGAAGTCCTCAGTCAGATTGCGCTAGCTGGCAAGCCAGAAGTTGATGCCGCGGTTAAAGCTGCGCGCAAGGCATATGTCAGTACCTGGTCCAAAATGTCAGGTAAAGAGCGTGGAAAGTATCTCTACCGCATCGCTCGAATCATGCAAGAACGTGCACGCGAATTCGCAGTGCTAGAGACGCTCGATAATGGAAAGCCAATTCGTGAATCACGCGACACCGATATTCCATTGGCAGCAGCACACTTTTTCTATCATGCTGGGTGGGCAGACAAACTCGAATTTGCAGGTCTTGGAACTTCACCAAAACCATTAGGTGTTGCCGGTCAGATTATTCCGTGGAACTTTCCGCTTCTAATGTTGGCCTGGAAAGTAGCTCCAGCGCTAGCAACGGGAAACACCGTTGTTCTAAAGCCTGCCGAATCAACTTCACTTACAGCATTGTTGTTTGCCGAAGTGTGTCAGCAGGCAGAACTTCCTGCAGGTGTTGTCAATATTGTCACTGGTGATGGTTCGACTGGTGCTTTGATTGTAAATCACCCAGGAATCGACAAGATTGCATTTACTGGATCAACTGAAGTTGGAAAAATTATTGCTCGCGCGGTGGCTCCAACTAAGAAGAGCGTGACCCTAGAACTTGGCGGAAAAGCTGCCAATATTGTTTTTGATGATGCGCCAATTGATGAAACCGTCGAAGGAATAGTCAATGGTATTTTCTTCAACCAAGGTCATGTGTGCTGTGCTGGATCTCGCTTGCTCTTGCAAGAAAATGTTGCTGAAGAGGTACTGCACAAGTTAAAGAATCGTATGGAAAAGATCCGTGTTGGTGACCCAATGGATAAGAACACCGACGTTGGTGCAATTAACAGCAAGGAACAGCTTGCCAAAATCGTTGAACTTGCAGCTGCAGGAGATGCCGAAGGCGCAGAACGTTGGAGTCCTGCATGTAACTTGCCGACTAAGGGTTTCTGGTTTGCTCCAACAATCTTTACTGGTGTTACTCAGGCACATCGAATCGCTCGCGAAGAGATCTTCGGTCCAGTTCTCTCTGTTATTACATTTAGAACTCCACAAGAAGCGATAGAAAAGGCTAATAACACCCCATTTGGCCTATCTGCAGGAATCTGGAGCGAGAAGGGTTCACGCACCTTGTGGGCTTCTCAACAACTTCGCGCTGGTGTTATCTGGGCTAATACCTTTAATAAATTTGATCCAACATCACCATTTGGTGGCTATAAAGAATCGGGGTGGGGTCGCGAAGGCGGACGCCACGGCCTGTCTGCATATTTGAAGGGAGTTAGCCATGAGTAATCGAATCGATGTAAAGAAGACTTACAAGCTATACATCAATGGCGCATTCCCACGAACAGAATCTGGACGTACTTACGAAATAAAGAACGCTAAGGGTGTCTTCATTGCAAACCCATGCTTGGCATCTCGTAAAGATTTGCGTGAAGCAGTTGTTGCAGCGCGTGCAGCACACTCAGGTTGGAACAAGGCAACGGCTTACAACCGTGGACAGATTTTGTATCGCATCGCTGAAATGCTTGAAGGTCGTCGAGCACAATTTGTTGACGAGATCATGCAGGTCACGGGTGTAACAAAGGTCAAAGCTGAAAAGGAAGTAACTGATTCGGTTGATCGTTTAGTTTGGTATGCAGGCTGGACCGACAAGATCGCGTCGCTTTCAGGATCAACTAACCCTGTTGCTGGACCTTTTTATAACTTTACAATTCCAGAAAGCATGGGAGTTGTTGCAGCTATTGCACCAGAGACACCATCACTTCTAGGCCTCATCGATGTTGTGGCACCAATCATTACATCGGGAAATACGGTCGTGGTTCTTGCAAGTACTAAAGCACCATTGTCTGCAATGACATTTGCTGAAGTGTTAGCGACCAGTGACTTGCCACATGGAGTAATCAATATCTTGACCGGTAAAAAGGAAGAGATTGCGCCATGGATGGCATCTCACATGGATATTGATGCGCTAGATATTTCGGGTCTACCGGCTAAACAGCATGGGCCAATCAAAGTTGCGGGAGCTGAGAATTTAAAGCGAATTCATTCCTTTAAAGCTGCAGATCCTGGTCGAATCATTGCTTTCATGGAGGCTAAGACCGTGTGGCACCCAATTGGTTTATAGCAACTAGGCCCATAAACCTTATGAATTAATGGTTGTGAGCCACAACTGTTCTACACCGTTTACATCGAGATCAAGAGTAACTCGCACCTTGGCCGAATCCTCTAGGTCTAGCGGTTCTAACTCTTTCAGGAATGCATCACGTCGATCAACAAGTGTTTGACCACGTGCAGGACCTGCTGATGTATCGACAACGACATCAAACATTTCAGTCGTAAACAAATCTGGGCGAATTACGCTCGCAACCGCGCCGTAATCACCTAAGGTAACTGGAGAAACACCAAGCCGTTCCATAAATGCTAAGGCAAGTGATCCGCCAAATTGCGCAGCGGGATTACTTGAGTTTTGCATCGCTGTCGCTTGTTCACGATTGATGCCAGGACGCATAAAGACATCTAATCCATACATTGTGATCGGTACACCACTTTGGAAAACGATGGCGGCCGCTTCTGGATCATGCCAAACATTAAATTCTGCAGCAGCTGTTGCGTTACCCGCAGATGCTGATCCACCCATCAAAACAATTCGGTGGACTTTTTTAGCCGTTTCGGGAAAAGCGCGTAAGAACAATGCGATGTTTGTGAGCGGTGCCAAAGGAACAATCGTTACAGGATCCTTTGATTGTTCAACTAAGTCCCTGAGTAGTTCAACGGCCGAACGAGAATCTACTTTTCGGGCAGATGGTGCGATTCCAAGATCTCCCATGCCATCGGCGCCATGAACATATTCAGCGTATTGGCTCTTACCAAGTAGTGGTTTTAAAGCTCCTCGTGCGACTGGAATATCGGGAGCACCTGCTGCATCTAGAACTTTTAAGGTATTAGCTACAACTTGATCAATATTTGTGTTTCCATCAACACATGTAATGCCCAACAAATTGATATCTGGATGCAGCGCCGCAAAAAGAACTGCAAACGCATCGTCAACGCCAGTATCTACATCCAGAATGATTGAAGTTTTACCCATAACCGCTAGCCTAGCGTTATGAGACCGTCTGTAATAGTTGTCGTAGGCAGCGCCATGATGGATTTAACCGCCTACGCCGATGTGCTTCCAGAACCAGGTCAAACCCTTGCGGGGCAGCTTTTTACTACTGGTTTTGGTGGCAAGGGAGCTAACCAAGCGGTTATGGCCGCCCACTGTGGAGCCCAAGTGCATTTCATTGGAAAGTTAGGTGATGATGTATTTGGTAAGGCAATTGCTGACAACTTTGTGAAAGTTGGAATTAATTCACAATTTGTAGAAACTAGTTCTACTCCCAATGGAGTTGCTCATATCTGGGTCGACGGTGCTGGTGAAAATAGAATCATCATTATTCCTGGAGCAAACCATGAGATTGAAGTAACCAAGGCGGTCGAAGCGATTAATGCGATTGAAGATCTAGCAATTGTTGTTGCCCAATGTGAAATCAAGCAAGAAGTAACGCTCGCGGCATTCAAGGCGGCCAAAGCTCGGGGCTGCACAACTATTTTGAATCCTGCGCCATACCAACAATTATCAGCTGAACTACTTGGACTGACAGATTGGTTAATTCCTAATGAGACCGAGTTCCGGGAACTTCATGGAACTTTGCCATCTAGTGATGATGTTTTGAAAAGCTTTAGACCAGGCAAAAGCACCATTGTTACTTTAGGAAGTGAAGGTGCTGTGTATATAAGTCCGACGGCAGAACTGCACCGCGTTGGCGCACCTAAGGTCACAGCTGTTGATACCACTGGTGCTGGTGATGCTTTTGTTGGAAGTTTTGCTTACGCCCTTGCAAGCGGAAAGGATCCGATCGACGCTATGAAGTTTGGTGTCTCAATTGCATCTTTTAGTGTTACCCGAAAAGGCGCACAATCCTCGTACCCACATCAAGCAGAGATAGCGACGCTTTCATAACCACGCAAAACAAAGGTAGGACGTCGTACTGGTTCTGAAGCCAGTTGCATGGCTGGGTATTTTTCCCACAACGCCGGCAGCGAAACACTCATTTCAAGTCGAGCAAGTGGTGCGCCTAAGCAAAAGTGAATCCCCGCGCCAAAGCCAATATGTGGATTTGGATCACGGGTTAAATCCATGGTTTCAGGGGCTGAAAACACTGATTCATCACGGTTTGCTGACCCAATAAGGGCGGCGATCTTTTGCCCCTCCTTTACTTGAACTCCACCAACTTCGGTATCTGCCGTTGCTGTGCGTTCAAACAAATGTAGCGGTGCGTCAAAACGCATGAACTCTTCAAGAGCAGTATTGGTAACTTCGCGTGGAGTTTCGCGAAGTAGCTTAATTTGATCTGGGCGTTGAAGGGCTGCAACCATGCCATTGCCAAATGCATTCACACTTGCTTCATGTCCGGCGTTTAAAAGCAGAATACAGGTCGCAACTAGCTCCTGCATATTAAGCTTTTCACCATTTTCTTCAACGCTGGCTAAGTCAGAGATCAAATCCTGACCGGGATTCTTTTTACGGTTCTCTGCCAGATCTCGCACATACTGAGCAAACTCACTAGCTGCCGCTTTAGCCTCAGTTTGATACTGAACCGATGGGTTAACTTCGTACATCTTCACAATTGCTTGTGACCATGGACGCAATAAGTGTTCTTCTGATTCTGGAAAACCTAATAAGTCAGCAATAATTTTGACGGGCAAAGGTTCGGCATAATCTGCGATCAAGTCAAAGCTCTCGCCAGCCTTAACTTTAAGATCAATAGCATCTAGCAGTTGTTCGGTGATGCGCTCGACAGCAGGACGCATTCCTTCAATTTTTTGACGATTGAAAGCCTTAGCAACTAGCGAACGTAAGCGGGTGTGCTTAGGAGGTTCGCTATCTAAAATTGAATCAGCATGAAGCCAATTGAAGATCTCCCATTCAAAATCAGGGGTTTTTTCTTTGAAAATTCGCCCTAAAGATTTATTGCGAAACACATCATTGGCATCACTGTGACGAGCGGCCAAGAACATCTGCATACCCTCGTGCCACACTGGACCTGGAGCATTTCTTAACTCTTTAAGTGCTGGATATGGATCTGCTACAAATTGTGGATCAGTAAAATCAATCATGAACCAGCTGAAACCTTGGCATAGCCTGGCTTGATGATCTGATCGATAATCGCCAGACGCTCTGGATACGGGATAAATGCGCTTTTCATAGCGTTAATAGTGACTCTTTGAAGCTCGGCAAAATCCCATGAAAAGGCTTTTACCGCTTCTTCCATCTCAAAAGACATCGAAGTCTGACTCATTAATCGGTTGTCAGTATTTAATGTGACGCGGAAACGTAGTTTGGCAAGAACTCCGATTGGATGTTCGGCATAACTTGCTGCTGCACCTGTTTGAAGATTCGACGTTGGACATAGCTCAAGTGGAATACGACGATCGCGCACATAAGCTGCAAGGCGACCTAACTTTGGTTCGGGGCCGGAAAAATCAATGTCATCGATGATACGAACACCGTGACCTAGTCGTTCTGCTCCGCAGATTTGGATGGCTTCCCAGATTGAGGGGATTCCATACGCTTCACCAGCATGGATAGTAAAATGGGCATCTTCTTTACGAAGATAATCAAAAGTATCTTTTTGATCAGATGGCGGGAAACCATCTTCAGGACCAGCGATATCAAAGCCTACGACTCCTTTGTCTCGGTACTTAACGACTAATTCGGCAACCTCTTGCGATCTTTTGTTTTGACGCATTCCACATAGCAATGAGCGAACCACGATTGTGAAGCCTTCAGCTTTAGCTTCCTGCATTCCCAACTTATAACCTTCTAATGTTGCCTCAACAACATCAGACATTGATAAACCTTTTTCAGTAAACAACTCGGGTGCGCCACGAACTTCGGCGTAGACAACTCCGTCACGAGCGAGATCTAGGGCACATTCGCGTGCAACACGAATAATGTCTTCACGGCGTTGCATGACAGCAATTGTGTGTGAAAAAGTTTCAAGGTAGCGAACCAAAGATCCTGAATCACATGATTCGCGGAACCAGGTTGCTAACTCTGCTGCATCATGAGTCGGAAGCGCGGTGTAACCAATTTCTTGTGCGATGTCGATGATTGTTTGAGGACGCAATCCACCATCTAAGTGATCATGCAACATGACCTTGGGAACAACTTTGATCTGCTCCTTAGTCGGAATACTGTTCATGCTCATCTGGTTTGCCCCTTAATCAACGATACGTTCAACAATAAGCGGAAGACGATCAATTCCGCTAACCGGCATTTCGCCAATGGTTACAGAGTTATCCAGTGACTCCAAAGCTCGCGTAAAGGCGGCCGGAGTGTCCGTATGGAGCGTGTAGAGCGGTGCTCCAGCGGTAATGGTGTCACCTGGCTTAGCGTGAATCTCGATTCCTGCCCCTGCCTGAACCGCTTCACCTTGGCGAGATCGGCCTGCACCTAAACGCCAAGCAGCCATTCCAACCTTCATCGCATCCATAGAAAGAATTGTTCCACTGCTGTGCGCAGTCACAACAGTGTTCTCACGAGCAATAGGAAGTTTGGCATCAGGATCTCCACCTTGTGCTGAAATCATTTGGCGCCAAACATCCATGGCTTTTCCATTTTTCAATGCTGCTGCTGGATCTGCACCCTTAATACCTGCAAGTTCCAACATTTCTTGTGCAAGTAAAACCGTAAGTTCAACAATATCTGATGGTCCCCCACCTGCAAGGACTTCGACTGATTCACGAACCTCTAAAGCATTTCCCGCGGTCAACCCAAGTGGAACATCCATCGCGGTTACTAATGCAAGAGTTTTAACTCCTGCACGTTTTCCGAGGCCCACCATAACGTGTGCCAGTTCTTTAGCTTTTGCAGGATCACTCATAAATGCACCTGCGCCAGTTTTAACATCCAAAACAAGTGCACTGGTTCCTTCGGCAATTTTCTTACTCATGATTGATGATGCAATCAGCGGAATTGCTTCAACAGTTGCCGTTACATCGCGAAGTGCATACAACTTTTTATCTGCCGGAGCTAAACCCGCACCTGCTGCACAAATGACTGCGCCACAATCTTGCAAAACTTTTAACATCTCTTCATTAGATAAAGCTGCACGCCAGCCAGGAATAGATTCCAATTTGTCCAAGGTGCCACCGGTATGACCTAAACCGCGACCAGATAACTGTGGAACCGCTGCCCCGCACGCTGCAACAAGAGGAGCTAGCGGCAAAGTTATTTTGTCTCCGACTCCACCTGTTGAATGTTTATCAACTGTTGGCCGAGACAAAGCAGACCAATTCATGCGTTCACCGCTATTGATCATGGCATCGGTCCAACGAGAAATCTCACGGTTTTCCATGCCATTGAGCAAGATCGCCATAAGCAGTGCTGACATTTGCTCATCGGCAACTGCGCCTCGGGTATATGCGTCAATTACCCAATCAATTTGCGCATCTGTCAGTGAATGGTGATCACGCTTTGCCGCAATGATTTCTGCGGCGGAGAAGGCTTCAATCATTTAGCGCTCGTTGCGATCTAGATCCTCGGGACCAAAGGCCCACGGAAGCATCGCTGACATCTTCTGCGGTCCATCATCTGTCATAAGCAAAGCTTCAGGGCCCCCATGTTCAAACAAAAGCTGACGACAACGACCACACGGTGCCAGGAAATCTCCTTGACCATCTACGCAGACAATTGCAATTAAACGACCGCCACCAGATGAACAAAGATTTGAAACCAAACCACATTCGGCACACAAGCCAACACCGTAGCTAGCGTTTTCAACATTACAGCCAGTAACGATACGTCCATCATTTACTAAAGCTGCAACGCCGACTGGAAACTTTGAATACGGCGCATAAGCCATCTTCATGGCACCAATTGCTGATTGGTGAATTGCTTCCCAATTAATCGTTGTCATCGAAGCCCACCACGTCGGTAAGGAATTCCATCGGCTGCAGGCATTCGCAATCTTTGTGATGCAAGCGCCATGACAAGAATTGTTGCGATGTATGGAGTCATTGTTACCAACTGACCTGGAAGCTCATCAACTGCGAAGTAGAACCACAAAGTAAATCCTGCAGCTGCTAGAGCTATTACTGCACCGATTTGCTTACCGCTCTTGAACTTTCTAAAGGCAACAAATGCCAAGATAACTACGATCAATAATAGAAGTGCGTGGATCGCCGCTGAATCACGAAGTTGTAGCGCATCGGCAAAACCGAATAGTCCTGCACCAGCAAGCAAGCCACCTGGGCGATAGTTTCCAAACAGAAGTGCTGCAAGTCCAATGTATCCGCGACCTGCTACTTGATTCTCTTGGTAATTACTTGCCGCAACGATGGCTAGGAAACCTCCACCTAGTCCAGCTAAACCTCCAGAAATAAGAACGCCTGCATACTTCATTGCATATACGTTGACACCTAATGATTCTGCTGCAACAGGTGCTTCACCGGCACTTCGCAAGCGCAAACCAAATGCAGTGCGCCATAAGATGAAGTAAGCCAGCGGAACAAATGCAATTGCAACCATGGTTACATAGGAAACATCTCCGGTTAAACCACGAAGAATCGACGCTAAGTCAGAGACAAAGAACCAGTTGAGGTTTGCGATCGATCCCAAAAGATCAGGGCTCTTCCACCCAAAAAAACTACCCCCGGATAAAATAGGTAATCCATTGACTGGGATTGTTTCAATTCCTGGAGATTGAGAAGGTCCTGGCCATGCACCACTCTTGTACATAAGCGTTGATAAGTAGCGAACTAATCCAGCGGCAATAATGTTGATTGCAACACCTGATACAACATGATCAACGCCAAATGTAACTGTTGCTATCGCGTGCACTAGTGCACCAACAGATCCAAAGATCATTGCAGCCAATAATCCAGCCCAAGGACCATGTTGTGAACCGATGTAACCACCAGCCCATGCACCCATGATCATCATGCCTTCAAGGCCGATATTTACTACACCTGATCGCTCTGAGAACAAACCACCTAGCGCTGCTAAAACAATCGGTACTGAAAGCAGCAGTGCAGCGGAGGCGGTACCAGTACTAGTTAAATCCGATGCTCCTGTAATGACGCGAATAGATGCCAAGACAAAAACCAGCATTACTGCATAGCGCAAGAGTTTCATAGCTTTCATGCTGCCACCACCTTAGCTAGCTCTTTGCTTTGCAGCGTCAATTTAAATCGCCGCACCACTTCGTAAGCGATTACAGCACTGAGCAAAATTGAGCCCTGCATAATGACGTAGGTTTCAGGTGCAATATCAATGAGCTCTAGTGAACGTGAACTTACTTCGAGGAAACCAAAGAGAAGTGCGCTAACGGCCATTCCTCCCGCAGAGTTGCGTCCTAGCAATGCAACTGCGATTGCAGAAAAACCAATACCTGCACGGAAACCCAGGTTGTATGAATATGTCTGACCCAGAACTTCAGGCAAACCAGCTAAACCTGCGATTGCACCTGAGATTACAAGGGCCAGAAAAGTCATCTTCTTAGAATTCACACCGCTGACACGTGCAGCAATTGGATTTAAGCCAGAAGCACGAAGTTCAAAACCAAAACGGGTGCGATTAACGACAAACCAGAAAATTAGACCTAGCGCGACTGCAACAAAGAACATTCCGTAAACGCCGCCGCCTGGTTGATCTTCAATGCCAACCTTGCGCAATAGTGGCATCAGGTCAGGAATCTGGGCAGATGCAGGTAGTTCTTTTGTTGCAAGATTGTTTGAGCCTTCTTCTATCACTGCAAAGTGCTTGGACAACAAGTAAGCAGATAAGCCACCAGCTAAGGCGTTAAGCATGATTGTTGAAATAACCTCGTTCACACCGCGCTTTACCTTTAAGTAAGCCGCAATCGCAGCCCACAAGCCACCAAAAGTCATGGCAACGATAAAGACTGCAGCAACATGTAACACCGGTGGCAAGACAAACATTGCACCTATGTAACAGCTAAACAGCGCACCCAAACGCAATTGACCTTCTACACCGATATTAAATAGACCTGCTCTGAAAGTTACTGCGATTGCAATTGCTGCGATGTAATAAGGGGTTGCAGTATTAACAATCTCCATAAGCGAGCCGGACTCTGTACCGTAATCCCACATAGTCTTAAAAGCTTCAAGAGGTGATTTCTTACTTGCGATAACGGCAAGGCTTGAAATAAGAATTGAGAAAATAGCTGCTGCTAATGGCGCTGCAACAGCTAGCCCAATCTTTGATGGCGACAGTTTTCTTGTAAATGCGTTGCTCATGCTGCACCTGTCATCGCAGAACCAAGTTGTTCCGGGGTAGTTTTAGCTGGATCAAGTTCAGCGGTAATGGTTCCGCGCAACATAACGAGCAGACGATCAGACATTCCAATCAGCTCTTCAAGGTCTGCAGAGATTAGGACAATCGCCATTCCCTTTTCACGAGCTTTGCGCAGCACATCCCAAATTGCACCCTGTGCACCAACATCCACGCCACGAGTTGGATGAGATGCCACCAACAATGCCGGAGCTTTGCTCATTTCTCGCCCAACAATAAACTTTTGCTGGTTTCCACCAGAAAGGGCTGCCGCCAAAGTATCTGGACCAGGTGCGCGAACATCAAACTCTTGCATGATTGTGCGAGTGCTTTCAAATGTTGCTTTTTTATCAATAACAAACCCGCGCATAACCGGCTTGCTACGTTGATGTCCCAAAATTCTGTTTTCCCACAAAGGTGATGTCATCATCAATGCTTGACGCTGACGATCTTCAGGAATCAAACCAATTCCTAGATCATGTCGATCGGCCACACTTAATGCATCAATTGAGTCGCCATGAAATTCGATGGAACCGGTGTAATCACGAAGCCCCATAATGGCTTCAACAAGTTCGGCTTGACCATTTCCTTCAACGCCAGCAATTCCAACAACTTCTCCGGCATGCAGATTAAAGGTGATGTTTGAAATCAAATCGCGGCTTCCAGTTGCAGTTGGGATTGATACATCCTTAAGCGCCAATGTGATCTCGTCGCGACGAGTATGTCCTTGTGTTGAAGGTTGTGGAAGTTCACTTCCAACCATGAGCTCGGCTAATTGGCGAGCGGTGACATCCTTTGCTTTAACTTCGGCAACCGTTGATCCTTGTC
>Ga0209770_10000046_pt1 | contig 70085 bp, 80 predicted proteins | sample LauGreSu1BDMLBDD_2_FD_187572 | JGI IMG/M metagenome (GOLD analysis project Ga0209770, IMG submission 187572) | Freshwater lake microbial communities from Lake Michigan, USA - Su13.BD.MLB.DD (SPAdes) (version 2) | ecosystem: Environmental > Aquatic > Freshwater > Lake | place: Lake Michigan, USA... | reverse complement strand
GCAACAGCACCAAGAGGGTGGAGAACGGGAAGGGTTGAAGTGGTGGCTGCGGTGTCAACCGTCAGCCGCTGAACCCCATTGGTCGCTACTGCCAGTTGGTCTGCGCCAGGGCTGTAGATGCCAGTATTAGGATCTGCCAAGAATGTTAAAACTGGTGCCGCAGCAGTGCCCAGCGAACCTGCTTCAATTTGCCCAGCACTGTCAATGCGCAGTCGCTCAGTCGGGCTGGCAGCGCCATCAGCCGTCGTGCTGAAAACTAGCCGGCCTGGCATGTCGCCTACGCCAGGGGTGCCGTCTACTTCTCCGCGAATCCAAGCACCCGCAGGCATGTTGGTTCCGTCGGAACCTACAAAAGCAATTCGCCCAAGTCCATCATTGTTTTGCACAATGGTGGTGCCGCCAACTGTATCGGACCTGGTGCGTCCTAAATAAATACAAGGATCGCCGTCAGTATTAACCGAATAGCCGTTGACGAGTGAAATTGATCTGTTATTGGCACCAAGATTTCCCGCTGCTTCAACGTTAATACCAGCACTAATGCCAGCAGCCAAATAAGTGTTACGCGCTGTAGTCGTCCCCACCAGCACCCTGCCGCTGGAGTCGAGCTGGAAGCTATTAGCAGGTGCGGAGCCATTGATGAAGAATGCGTCGGTAGAGCCAGCAGTGCCTGCACCTTTGACGCGGAATCCTCCGGTTGATTCGATGCGGAGGCGCTCTACATTACTTGTCGAAAACTTAATAGGTGCAGCTTCGCCGGCAAGAAACAGAAAGTCGCCAGTACCTCGATGCCAAAGAAATGAAGTGCTATTTGCCCCTCCTTCCCTGCCCAAGCGTAACCCGAAATCTGTATAAGTTGTGTCGGTAATTAGGTCAGCATATACAGAGCGATCTCCAGTCGCTTCGTTGCCGATATTAAACACCACAGGATTACTATCTGGTGCCCCAAATCTGAATTCATTGTTTTGAATAAACAGCCGCCTCAACCCACCCGTGCTGATCGCCAGTTGGTTTGCCCCTGGAGAGTACAGTCCAGAGTCTGGATCTGAAAGCCAGCTATAAGTTGGGGCAGCGGCACTACCTAAACCGTTAGCTTCAATTTGCCCAGTGCTATCAATACGCAGTCGCTCTGTTGGGCTTGACGCACCATCGGCAGTGGTGGCGAACATGAGGCGCCCTGGCATGGAGTTGGTGTATGGCTCCGATGTTGCGGTGCCGGTGCCGGTGCCTACTCCAGTTGCAGCGAAGATAACGCCAACAGTATTAGCCGAGGCCCCAATAAGAGTAAAGTTAGTATCACCAACTGTTAAAATTTTATAGCGACGACCAACAACAAAAGAACCAGCGTTTGTAACTGCAGTGCCGTCTACCTGGACACTGATAACGGCTGCTGTTAAAAATCCCGTACCATCAGAGCCGTGTAGGCGAAGCGAGGCGAGGGTATCATTGGCCTGAACAACAGCGTGAGTGCCGACTGTTGCACCCCTGGACTTACAAATTGAAACTACATTTTCAACAGTATCATTTGAATACTGAAAAGAGGATAAGCCGTAATAGCCAGTGCCTGCTGTTTGGATTCGGGCTTGCCCAGAGTATTGCTCAGAAATACTGCTGCCGGTTCCAACTAAGAGTCTGCCGCTGGAGTCAATAGTTGCTGCGGTACTGGTGGGCGTAGTCTTGAAGTTAATTGCAGATGTTGGAGTTGGCGATGTCTGGGCGACAATGTTGAAATCAAAGGGACTGTCGTTGTTTTTTTCGATGTAAGCAAATCTTCCAGTTGCAGTGGTGCCACCAAAATAAAGAGTTCGGTATCCAGCAAGAGATGAGCCAGTGCCAATCAGGACGTTTCCGTTGGCTACCTGCAGGCCCTCCGTTGGTGCCGTCGTCCCGATGCCGACGCGGCTGGACGCGTCAATCATTATTGGAGTTGAACTTACCCCAGTAAAACCGTCCGTTGTCCTTTGAAGGCGGAATGTTCCATCGTTTGCAAGAGCCCAACGGAAGCCAGTGCCGCCTGCAGCTTGAAGGGCAGTAAATGCACCGAATGATGTTACAGAAGCAATGATGCCATTTACTTGCAGAGTGTGCCCTGCCTGAACAGTTGAAGTGCCAATGCCGACGCGGCCTGCGGAGTCAACAAGCAGTCGAGTGTTACCACCTGTGCCGATTGCTATATCTTGGCCAGCATTGAGTGAGTTGAACTCAATAAAGGCCATTGCTGTAACATCAACTTGATGCTGCAGGCGCATACCGACGCCTTCCCAAGTAGTTCCAGCGGTGTGACGCCGAGATTTAACGTCGAGAAATACAGCGTTACTTACCGCATTGCTTCTGAGTCTCTGAACAAGAGCTTCGCCGTTAAGGGTGCCGGATGCGTTGACCGAGAACTCAGCCTGTGTGCCAACCAGGGCGCCCGTGAGGGTGCCGCCGGTCAGGGGCAAGTTGCCTGAGGCGGTGCCTGTCAAGCTGGCAGTGATGGTGCCAGCTGTGAAGTTGCCCGAGCCATCACGGGCAACAATGGCGCTAGGAGTGTTGGCGTTTGTCGCAGTTGTAGCACTATTACTGACTTTGCTAGCCGTACTAATAGTGGCTAGTTTTGTATCAACGATGGCCGCAGATGCGCTGATGTCGTCGTTTGTGATCGTTCCGTTCGCGATCATCGCACTCGTGACGCTGCCTGTGTCACCGGTGGTCACAAACGTGCCGGTTACATCGGGCAACGTCAGCGTTCGATCTGAGGCGACTGCCGCTGGCGCTTGAACTGCGATGAAGTTAGTGCCGTTGCCTGAGGCTTCGGTGAACCGGATTTGCTGCTGGTTGGCCATGATCAGCGCACCAGTCATGGTGTCGCCGCTGGCGTTGACGAATTCTCCGGCTTCGCTAGCCCAAGCGGAACCACTCCAGATTCTCATCACCGGATTGGTACCACTGATATCCAACCACTGTTCACCGATACTGTTACCGGCTGTACCGCCTGAGGCCGGATTGGCGTTGGGAGCGGTTGCGCCCACATGCACTGGACCCACCTTGATCAGGTTGCCGTTGGCATCCTTGAAGAACAGGCCGGGACTGGCGCTGGCCGTGTTGACAGCTACCTGGCCATCAGACATGGCAACAGGATTTGGGCGCTTGTTTGCCGTGCTCGAGCGCAGATGCTGGATTGCCATCCCTTAACACCCCTGTGGGGCCGGAATTTATGCGGTCAGTCTAGTAGGTACCATCGTCCCACGTTCCTGATGTAATTGTACCGACGCTTGTCAAGCTAGAAGTAGTAATAGAGGAGCCGAGAGAAGTACCAGATAACACACTGACACCGTTAATTTTGTAGTCGTTTCCAGTGACTAAGTTAATAGGTTGATTGAAAGTCCAAGCGCTTGTGCTAGAGAGCCACAGTATTGTTTTATCTGTGGTTCCTTTAAGAACAAGGCCGCCTCCATTAGCTAAAATATCCGACGGAGTAGTGACGTTGTTTAATATCAGCGTCTTATCGGTAACCTGTATATTCTCTGTGTTTACAGTCGTAAACGTACCATTAACCGTTAGATTGTTAGTAACTACGACATTGCCTATGCTAAGACTGCCTGTACTGTTTATGTTTTGGCTTCCGAAGTTGGGGCTAATTTTAGTCCCAGCAATGGCGGCATCGGTGGCAACGTTGCTGTCGAATAACTTGCCATATCTAAAATTCTCCAGTGTGCTGCTATCGGCGATCAGCAGATCCTGGTCGTTACCGTTAGACAGAGCCAACAGGCGGCTTTTTTCTGCTGGTGAGAGAAAACCAGCCGCTTCGGTGGAAGCCAGCGTGTGAAGCAGGCCGCCACTTAAGTTGCCGTGCGGGTGCACGTGATCTATGCGGGCTGCCGATAGGCTGCTTCCTGCTGATCCGTTGCTGGCTAGGGGCTGGGGTGTTTCGTTGCCTAACTGAGTGCCTATGGCAATCTGAGCGCCTGGTGCCTCGAGGGCGAGCAACTCTTCAGTAGAACCCTCGAGTAAAGCCAACTCCAGGGTTTGAGACTCCAACAGGATCAGCTCCCCGAGAGCGTCCTCGTGTACTTGCAGTTCTACTGCTATGTCCATTCCGCCGCTGAGCTCGACCGTAGGGTCGCCAGCGGCGATCAATTCAACCTGAGCAGCGGCAGTAGTCATCAGGTGTTTCGGCTGATAGTGTCACGCACCTCAAGGGAACCTTGGCAGTAGTAAAAGCGATCACCACTGGGATAGGTGATGGACACGTCCCATTTATGGCTTGTAGATACGGGCAATGCTAATGTTGTAGCCGGGCTGAGCTTTAGATCGAAGAAACCAGGAATTGCAACTCCGGCTTCTTGGGGAAGTTCAGATACGAACGTTGCAATCTGAATACCGGAAGAGTCTTTAATGTCGGCATCGATGATGGTGCCTACGGGGGTAAGGTCTACGGCGACACCGTCAAGCTTGACCTGAAAACGTTTGCGAAACGTCGAATTACGCAGCACAACAAAGGGTCGTGTTGCGGGATAAACGATTAGCGGAGGTAGTGTAGTCATTAGCCGAAGAAGCGAGCGGATTGCAGGTTACCGCCCACAATTTGAGCGGTGTTAATATCAATACCCTGATAGAAAGCTAAAGTACGTACATTAAGTACGTTATTGCTTGATCTGTCGTAAGAATACTGAACTTTACCAGGTTGAGGGTTGAGAGCGCCCGTCATACTGATAGAACCGACAGTTTGCGTCGCACTTACAGTGTACGTACCCGTGCCTCCTGTTCCTGTACCTAAAGCTGTGATGGTTGTTCCAGCAGTTACACCAGCGCCGGCGATTAACCCACCTAGTATAAGAGCACCACTACTAACCGCTGTAACAGTTAGTGTTGTACCGGATATAGACCCGGTAAAGCCCGAGGTTGCGTTTGTGCTAATAAATTCTGGATTTGGTCGTGTTGTAGTGGATGCGGTTTGCCAAACAGAGTTGTGATAGGAATCGAAACGATAAAAGCTGATAGGACCAAGTATAGTGGACATACCTATTGGACCTTCTACACTGGTTCCGTTATTGCCAAAAGCACCGCACCAACCATGATGTTTTCCTGTATTTACACCAGAAGTACGATAACTATTATACCCACCGGTATATATGCCACTACCAACGCTCATCTCACCGAAGAAGTACTCCATTGATGCACCTCTAGTCCCGTTTGTTGCCGCACGATTGGCGATTAAACCATAGTTGCCGTTATCGTCTAAAATGTGCAGACAATTAACATCGAAATTGTAGTCTAGCAAAGTGCCGACCGCGTTTGCTGAGTAGCGCTGGTTAAATTGAACAGCTAGGCGAATTGCGCGTCCACCTTGTACGCGACTGCCGATAAACTCCTGAGTATTTTTGCACCCATATACCCCCGAGGCTTCAACAATAACGCCTTTGGCAGTTGCAAGCGGTAATGTTAAAATCTGAGTGTTACCTAATAGGTAAATACCGGAAAGTACTACATCAACATCGTTGTACGCTCGTACTGTGGGCCCACGACTTCCGAAACTAATGGAACCAGCACCTGGAGATTTAGCTCCGAATATACAGTCTTGAACAGTTAACGTAGGTCCGTACGCATAGATATTACTATCTCCCCAGATATTTGAGAACGTATAACTTGCAGGTATAGTGGCATCAATAAATAGATCAATAAATGTTTGAAAAGAAATACCCGCCACACGGTATGGTCTAAGTGCAGCTGAATAGATTGAATTAGGAAAGTTAACGCTGTCGTTCAACGTTTGAGTTGCCGACAACCAACAAATACCAGATACACTACCTGCAAAATTAAACTGTAGACGAGTAGGTGTTACAGAGCAGTAAGCCCGAGAGCTCGCGATGCTTGTAAAAGCCAGTACTGGTGTAGCAAAACACGGTGCCAAAAACGGGCTGTTGGCGTCATGAATTGCCTTAACATCTGTGGTAGGTTTTGTATTAGGTTGTGTATAATCAGATACGACGTTAGCTACTGGAAAGCGCGCCGTAGCTCCAACTACATTAGCAATATGATTGAAGCTTACGTTAGTCCAATATGGACCATTGGCCAGATTATAACTAACGGTTTCCAGTTCGGAATATATGCTATTGGCGTACTCGGTAGCACGTGCGAAGGTCACTGCTTCTGTTCGGCTGAACGGAGGATTGTCCAGCAGTTCAGATCCTGTACGGGTCGGGTTGCGCGTCAGCGTGGCCGATGTACCATTAAAGTTATAGGTACCTCCGCTAACCGCATTGTCTGGTACTACCCAAATAGTTGCTACACCAGTCCGTCGTGTCAGTACACCAGCTGAACGAGCCCAATAGTTTAAGCCTTTAAGTGTAACGACATCTGGCTCAGCACTAATACTTAGATCACGTTGCGCATCAGTGGTACCTGTAATGACATCAATAGAGCGCAGCTGAGCGGCATTTGCTAAGCGCACAGGACCTAACGATGTTGTACGGGCTGCACTAACGTCAGGAAACGCAATAGATGTAGTGATCGTAATGTTGTCTACTGTAATCTCTGGCGTTATGATGCCATTAGGAAAATCAGTCTGCTGGAACGTATCCAGCGTGCTGCTGCCGATAGCCTCGACAGTCAGTGTTGCGCCTGTTTCAACGTCCTCAAGCCCTTTAGGGGAGATGTTGTAACCATCTTCGTTACTGCCTTGAGGTACTACGCGACCACCGAGCTGGTTAGTGAAGTAATAGCTAAACTTGTTCTGCGGCGACATTGTCTTCTGTGCCGCTGGAATAGCCTTGCTGTAGTTCAGGAAGCCCGCCCATTCCCAGGCATGCCCGTAGAGACGAAGCACGCTGGGACGACGAAACTCCACAGCCCAATGGCCTAAGGACGTGGCAGCACCGCCACTGGGAGCTACGGGAAAATCAACAGAGCTCGATGGGTTACGTTCTCGGGTGACAGCTGTCCTGGGCACGAGTGCGTTGTGAGCTGCGGTATCCGTGAATCCCAGAGCTACCAATAAAGCATGAACGCCTAGATAGTCTGTAGCACTTCGATATTGATTACGGATGCTGCCTACCGAAGTCCACACCGTAGTAAAGTTGATACCACAGGTTTGGGTGTTATCGTTCGGATCTGTATCTGTATCGAATACCAGAATTGGCGACTCATTGCGCGAAGCGTCCTCGGTGTTGTAGTCCGAGGGCATGTGCACGAATGTCTCGCCCCAGTCAGTAGTAACTGGATTCGGAGAATTGGTAACTTGATCGCGTAGGGCTTGATAATGCTTGTTTTGATGCCTAACTACTGTGCCGGCACGATAATAGGTGCTATTGGCGTAAGTGAGCGAAGCTGCAGCTCGGCGGATCGTAACCTCTGCTGTTGTCGACACTCCGGGGCCAGGAGCAGGGCCGGTGCCGGTGCTGGTGGTTACGAGCACCTCAGAACCTGTGGCCGTAAGCGCTCGGGTGATGGCGCCCCCCGTCCGAGTGGGATCGGTTTGAAGTACAAAGCTGCGCTCCGGGACACGAGCACTTGCTGTGTTGTTCAGCTGAACGGAAACGCGGCGTTCGTTGGGGCTGCGTGTGTCTACCAGACGGCGAATGTAGACACGCTTACCGATGGCCAGACTCGCTCCTGTGTCCGGGTTGGTCGTTACAGGATCATTGGTACCAGCCTGCGTTAGGGCAGCGGTGATGTTGATAGTAGTAGGAGCGCTACTGGACCATGCCGTTGCCGTCAGGTCAGCGCGCCAGTGATCCCCTGCTGGGTTCTCAACCCAAAGTTTTGTCCCAGCTGCAAGGCTGTATCCATCGCGCAAAAGAATGGAAGGAACAGTAACGTTACCTTCATCTGCTGCTAAAGGTGTGGTCAGCGTAATACTGGTGCTGGTCAGCTCGGAAATAATACCGACAAAAATACGTCTAACATTACCTAATTTTTCACTTGGGTTTAGTGGAACTTTAATCCTGTTAATTGTCCAGTTTTTGTCTTGGGTGAATGCTGACGGCTTATAACCTGTGCTAAGGGCGGAACAGCCGCCGAAGCTGCTGTTGCTATTTGTGATTGTGATTTCTCCACCTTTGTCGGTGAAGTGATGAATGCCTTGGCCAATAGCAAAAACAGATACCTCTTGGATGAAGGCATTATTGATTGCGCTGATGTGCCTGCTCAGCCGAGCAGGATTCATGCGGATGTCGTTCGGGGACGCTGCGATGTACTGCGCGTATGTCGTGGTAGTCCAGTTCGTGCCGTCATAGCGCTGCCAGCAGGACATGTCCTTCTGAAGCGACACGCCTGTGAAGTTGGCGCATACCATCGACTTCAGACCACTGACCCTGCTTCCGTCCATCCAGGCGCCCCCGAGACCGTAGTCCGAGCGGATCGAGCAGTTGAAGATGTAGGGGCTGGCGCTTGCGGTGGTATCCCAAGTTGATGTGGGGGTCTGCTCGATGTCGATAGGACCGACGATTTCGTACTCGGTGGGGCGCGTCACGGTGAGCGCAGAGCCGAGGTTGGCGCCGGTGCCTACCGCGCTGAAACACTTGGCGTAGAAGGCGTCGAGCTCCGTTTTGCTGCCAAAGTGGAAAGTGTCGAGGAGGTGGTGGCTAGTCGTTGTGCCCACCTTGTCCATCAAGGTGAAACCGAAGAAGTAGCCGGTTCCAGTGATCTTGAGCATCCCGCGACGGTTCCCGTAGTCCGCCTGCTCGTCGGCTACGCCCGGTACCCAGTTGGGGCGAATGGTTGTCTTACGCAGGTCAGAACCGCATAGCGAACATCCTCGGGGGAGTAAAACACCGCCGACGCTGGCGGGGTTGAAAGCGATGAGTTCAGCAATGGTGGGATCTTTTGTGTCGCCCCAACTCGCTAAAGAGGTGCTGACGCTACCAGGATCGTTGTAAAGGGTGTGAACTGCTGGGGCGAGCACAATGCTCACGCAATCTACGTGAGCTCGGGGATCTGTATAGGTGTACCAGCTCTTGCTGGTAATGATGGCCGCTTCAATGACGGCGCGGTTGATGGTGCGGAACGGACGCTGGGGTGTGTAGCCGCAAACAAGGCGTTGCTTTTCAATGCGCTTGAGTTTGCTGGCGATGATCTCCGGATCGGTGGATCCGGCCTCGTGGGTGTTGTAGCTGCCTCCTACAAACTTGTCGCTGCCGGTGTATGGGTTGACGTAGAGCGTGAAGGGAGCGTTGAGCGGATCAGCTGCTTCCAGGTTTCCGGCGGATACCGCAGCGTCACCGGCAACCTGACGCATCAGATCCACCAAGGCACCAAGCTGGGCCTTGACGTTGGCTTGTGTATTGCCGTTGAGGATCGAGTCAGAATCCCCTGCTAGGCGCAGATTCGGCATCGTTCAACAGCGTCCGGCTATCAGGTCAATCTAGCGCCCCGAATGCCGGAGTTAATCCGCGTCCGTTGACGTCTTTAACCACAACAAAGTCAGTCTGCAATCTAATAATATCGTCAGCATCTACGGATAGTGAGCCACGACCGATTAAAATATCACCTGCTAGTGACATGATTGCGCTATCGTTGACACCTGCTGCGTCTGGTTGAAGACTAAAATGAACTCTAGCTTTAGCTCCTGTAGAGGTCATATAGACCATGCGAAGCAGATCGCGTCCTTCAAGTTCGTTGTCTTTAAGGTAGCGGCGGAACAAAGCGCTAAAGTTGCCGGCACCTGTAATTAAATTCTTCTGGTAGTCACCAAAATCGTCACCGATAGTAGATGTGTCTAGCATCTTGGAATCGGTTTCTACTTGATAGGCTTCTAAGGTACCTAGGTACTGCCAGTCCCGATACGATGTGTCGGAATAAACCGTTTCAATAGCTGCTGGTAGCGGGAACAACTCTTGCTCGGCCTCGACTAGAGGCTGTGCCGTGGCTGCGGTCAATAGCGCAGAGGTGTAGGTAGCTGGAGGTGTTTCGGGTACCGGGGCTAAGAGCAGTTGACCAAAGGCAAGAGGAAGCAGTTTGAACTGCGTAGCCGGATCGCGGCTCAGGGCACCGATCTCGGTGGTATGGAACGCGAAGCGGTCGAGGGCGTCACGAGAGACGTAGGCAGTGAGTTGAGTGACAAAGCCCACGGTGACGCTGTCTTCCCAAAAGCGGGTGGTGCTGTCGGTGACACCGACACGCCAAAAGAGATCGGCAACAGTACCTCGGTGAGCTGATGAAGGTCCGGTGCTCGCAGCGCTAGCTGTTGTGCCCCAGAAGCGATAGCCCTCAGGGCATGGAGCGTAGATGGGAGTATTCAGCTGAGCAACAGGTAGTGGAGCCAGTGGTACACCCGCGGGACAGGTCACGAGCACGCGCTGACCGTCAAGCCACCCGAGGTTGGTGACAAACAGGCGGGTGTCTGTGGCGGTAGTGGCGACCTCGGAGGCCGGAATAAAGGTGGGAGCCGGCCACTCCCGGCGTAGTTCGATGCTGCCGTGGCGTCCAATCAGCATTAGAAACTCCCGGTGACTTCACCTGTGAATTGAATGTCGATAGAGATTGTCTGTAGGTCTCCAACGGAGGTAGCGTTAGAGCGTGAAACAATTACCGCGTTACCTTCGCGGTCTCCTTGAGGTGTGCTGAGTCGGCGGAGCCACTGGACTCGAAGAAGCCCGTGAGTCTCGAGGCCTACTTGCATGTTGTCGATGGCGTTGAGCATGCTCTGCGCCGCTATGTCGCCGGGGTCGTATAGGAGGTTTCCGCTGAAGCTGTTGCGAAGCATGCCGCCGGGCTGAAACGTAGCGGCTGTGTCCCCGAGCGCGGTTGTTTCAAGGGGTGCGCGCTCGGTGGCTTGCGTCACAGAGGTGAACTTGCCAACCCGCACACCGTTCCAGTAGATCCAGGCATCAGAGGAGGTTGCGGCGGCAGTCATAGCGAAAACCCGCGTTGCGGGAAGTGATGCGGCTATGTATCAGGCTAGCAGCGTCGTTAATACGTAAGGATACCCGTTAGTACTACAGAAACAGAGCTGACACCATTTACTACAGATTCAATAACCGGAGGTTCTGCTGTAAAATGCCACGATAATTGGTTACCTTTAGATTTGATGAAGTCGGCAAGGCGTGCGTCCGCACCACTAAATATCTCAGGTGGTAAGTCCAATGTCCCTATTGGACCCTTGGCGGATGTATAGGCTTCTGATATTGCCAGAGCCTTAGAGTCAGCGATGTTCTGAAACTCGAGCTGAAGGCGAGCACCCTCGGGGTTGCTGCCCCAGAGCCTGAAGCTAGTAATCCCACCCTGGGACTTAAACTGGGTAACCGGGAACGCCGGGAGTTGATAGCGGCGGCTGGTGGGACGGATTGCAGGAAAAGCGATAGGCATGGTCAAGCTTGAATAATCCAGTTGGAATCAGTCGTGTCGCTACCCCAGTTCTCGGCCAACAGCAGGAATCCGCGCTCGTTGGTGGGCATATGTACCGCTTCTATAGAGTAGCTGCCCTCATCCGCAGGTGTAATTCGCTCTATTTGATAAGTGCGAACAACCGTGCTAGTGTTGACAAAGGTAAAAATGATGTTGGATGGGGTGGCGTAGGCACCTTCACCGCTGACCACTAAAGTGCTCAACTCAGGTTCGGTGGCTTGCTGACCGTTCCAAGCGAATACGTTGTAGCTGCCATCGGCAAACGGTGTAGTACTTACTAGACCACCGTCAGCCGTTACAACCCCGTTGCGTAGCTCGTCGTAGTGGGTAACGTCCATAGCAACTCGGATATAGTCACCTGGCTGGATACTGGCAACAAGACCCTCGTGGGTGGTTGAGAACTTGACAGCGTGATCAGGGATGCGTCGCATGCGTGCAATGAACTTCGCGGCGTCTATGGCGTGTGCTTGGCTTGTGACGTAATCACTAAGGTCGATGGACTCGATGGGGTCGGTGTCTTGACCAAAAGGTTCCGCTTCACGAACCAGAATCTCGCGCTCGGTTGAGAAGACCCCAGGGTTGTCGAGGTTGACCGACATGCGTTCCTCGCGGAATTTGACGCTGACTTGGATGGGTTGACGCTCTTCAGGCTCGAGAAACTCGAGGGCGAACGAGTTTTCAAGGATGTTTCCGGCGGTAAAGATGCCTTTGATAGGGGCGGGCTCTGGGTTGGCTACGGTGCCGGGCCAAGCAGGACGAAGCCAGAACTTGCCGGCGCTCTCTCCAAACAAACAGAGGTGAGCAGCGGCGACATCCGCCGCCCACTGCCGCAAGTTGGTTCGTCCGACGATGGCACCGTCGAAGAACAGCCGTCGTTCGCGGCACCATGTGGTGGCCAATGCGAAGCTCTCGAGGTCGATCAATTCGGTGGTAATCTGATCGCCCTTTCCGTATCGGGTGTTTGTCAGTAGATCCAAGAGGATCTCAGGAAAGAGATGGGTACCTCCGGCTAGACCTTTTAGTACATACACAGAAATCTGGCCGAATTGCTGCCATTCAGGGCCAGAGCGGACGTTGAAACCGAGCAGAGCCAGGTTCGTGTACTCAGGCGTGATGGCGTTAGGCAGGATTTCGTTGACGTTGACGATTTCGTGCTCGGGGCTGGATTCAGCAGTGGTTCGCACTTCTTCGTAAACGAAAGCCTCGGCGAGCTTGCCCCAGGCGTCGAGGTACGAGCTGCCATCGCTGTAGCCGATGCCAATTTCACCGTTATCGCCCCGCTGCCCACTGGAGAGAAGGAACTTTTCGGGACCAAGTGCGCTGCGCAGACCTTCGGGGATGAAGGGTCCGGCCTCGGAAACCAGGCCTTTGAAGGTGATGGTGACGCCGTTGGTCGTGATGGTGCGCTCAGTAGTCAGGCTGGAATCAATGAGCTCAAGATCGCCAGTGGCGCTGCCTGAACGAATCTCCCAGCCACTGAGGGGCTCGATCTGGAACTCCCAGCGTTTCACGGCTGGCATCACGATGCGGAAGTCATTGAAGACCTGCTGCTGGGTAATGCCCCTAACGCCGAAGCAGGGAGCGAGCTCTGTGAACGCGGCCTCGGTGCCGGACTCGCGATACCGGATACGGAAAAACGAAAAACGCTCTTCCGATGAGTTCATCTGACCACTGTTGAAGATGTCAACCGTAAGGTAGTCACCGGGAGGAATGACACTGCCTTCTTTGTCGTAACAAGCTCTAGCATCAATTTGTTGATACGTTAAGGTGTCGCGAAAGTTACAAAGACCACTTATGCGAATACCCAAAGCACTTTTGATGCAGACTTCTACGATCCGACATTCACGTAGTGTAGAAAAGTTGGCAATAGCAATACGAAACAGTTGAGGGAAGTTAGTTGCGGTATAAAAGGCTGGGTTGGATAAAGCGTCTTTAACTAGGTCAGCCAAAGGTATGGTTTGCGCGCTGCCTGTGCGGATAACCTCCAAGGTAACGTCAATAGCGTTGCCTTTGCTGGGAACAACGGGCTCGAAGTCTGCGTCGCTGTTGAAGCTGAGATTGGACGGGGTGCGTTCGGTGCAGAGCGCCAGGGCAGATCCGAGCTTGATTAGTTCACCCACTTGGAGGCTGTCATCCCACGTTTTCTGACGACCTGCTACTGCATTAGCTGCATCACCGGAGCGTTCCTGGTGAATCTCTAAGCGTTCGTTCACGGGAACCGTGACTGTAGCTACAGAGTTTGTGTAGCTGTATGTCACTACAGGAGGATTAGGTGGAGTACTGGGTGTAGTAGTCTTGGTGATGCTGATGATATGCTCTGCGTATATATTTTTGCTGTCGCGAATAAAGAAGATGTTGTAGTTTACGATGTATACACCATCTGGTTCAGTTGCTAAGCCTGCTACTACGGCAGTTGTATTAAGAGTGACGAGAGCAGAGACGGTGGTACTTGTGGCTACAACGGATCCTATGGTTAGCCAGGTGTTGAGTACTGCATCGGTAGCTGTTGTAAACGGATTGTCCGATACCTCGTAGCTAGTGGTCCAAGGAGCTACGACAATGCCAGCTGTAAATACAGTTTCAGCATCTGTTGTATTAGACAGGTGATAAGTCCAGGTGTTACCAACCTGAGTGATCAACCCGGAGCGCCCCGAGAACTTAGCTTTTAGCTTTTCGCGCTGTGCTAGGGACACATAGTCGGGCTCGCATACGACACGACCTTGTGCCTTTGCTTTCTTCTTCTTGCCTATCACGTCCACAGTGATTTGGGCATTCACGCCCGGACGCATGTTTGGGTTCATGCGAAAGCCGAAGCCGTTACCAATCAGGGTGTAGACCCCGAACTGGGTCTGGGTGCTAGGTCGGCGAGCGTGAGAGAAGTTGCTGGCTGGGATGCCGTTTTGGTCCCGTACGGCATAAACGTCCTCGGGGATGAGGCTTCCTGGGTCGTTGGACGTTCCAAGGATGCGATCATTCGCGGTGACGCGCCCTCCGTCAGGTCGGTAGTAGGCGGTAAAACGGGAGTTTTCGGTGTTCCCGAGTAGATAGGAGCCGAGGGTGTTGTTGCCGATGGCGATGTTGCTCGGTTCGATCTCGAGGGTGGGAGTCCCCTCTCCGATCAGAAATAAAGCGCGAAGGAGCTGGCTTTTGTCGAGGGCGGTGATTTGGCTCCAGATCAGCGGGGTATTGATGCGGATGCCGCCGTAGAACTGACCGGCGATCTGCTCTCTGCAGGCGTAGATCAGTGGGATTACGTCGCCGATGGTGGCGACATCTTGGACTGAATCAAAGCCCTGCCGCGGTGCAAAGCGGCGGACATTGTTGATGGTTGCGCCTTGAGTTTGGTTCTGCTGCAGTCTTGCCGATTGCCGTTGCGGTTTGGGTTTGAAAAACGATGCTGCAATCGTCAATCCGAGAGATAGGATCGAAGAGATAACAGCGATGGTGGCCAAAGTTGTAGTGACTTCGGCCACAACACTGGGCCTGGGCTCCGACATCGCACGTCGTCGCACCTCTGCCAAGTAATACCGGTACTGATCGTCTGTTAGCCCTAACAGATCAGCGATGTAACGGTCCGACGGAAGCAGCGGATGTTCAGACATGTTTTAAGCGTCGATAGTTTAGTGGGTGCAAGCTGCTTATGGGCACCCACACAACACCCACATTAGCGCGAACAGTTAGAATTCCATTATCGACAACAACAGCTATGGCGAAGTCACCTTCGTTCGGCAGGAGTGCCATGGCGTACTCCTCGGGTCCTTGGGTCTGCTCGGTCAGTGACAACCAGTCAGTCCGAATGGCGCTGATGTCCTGCTGAGCGAGCAACCTATACCATTTCTTTTCGATTGATGGGGGGTTGAGGCCGGCGTCCTTGAGGACCCGTAGGACTAGGCGGATGCAGTCAGTAGCTTTGCCGCTCTCGGGGTCGGCACCCATCCGGTAGGGCAGGCCGATGTACTTCATCCAGGGCTTAGAGGGGCTCATGAGACCGAAAGGGTTCCGGTGGAAGGCAGGCTGCCCACGAGCACGCTGCTTAGCGTTCTCCTGGGAACCTGTCTATCGACGGCGTCGAGCGGCGAAGCCAGACGTAGGACGGCACGCTCTACGTTGATCTCCGGTCTTGAGCATTTCCAGGTTTCATTAGTGACCTGAATTTGTTCTTCATACGTTTCTGGATCGAGCAGCACCATCTTTATTTCGCAAAGCCATTCATTAAATGTGGCCTCTGTGAATAAGTTTATGACTATAGGAGTGGCAGGCGCTACCACAGCTGAGTCACTACGGTCTCCGCCTTTGGTACCGGCCCCGGGGGTTACACCGAAGGGGGCGAATAAAAAACTGACACCGTCACGCTCTTTAGTTTGACCTACAAAAAAGTTTTGAAAGTTGTAGCCGTCGACGTATTGGCCCGTAGAGCTTTTGAATCGGATATAGTTACAGACGGCTATGGCCATAGTTAAATACCCACTTGGCGACGAGCTTTGATCGAGTTTTTCAGGGATGCGAGGGCCAAAGAACGGCCGCGCTCGGCAGAGTCTCGCATGCCCCGCTGGAATTGGTCTGCTGTTACATACTCGACGTTGTTTATGACCGTGCTGTCGTAGCTGAATTCAAGTCGAGACGCCATTGCGGTTGCGCCTTCACTACCAGGAGTCTGGCGAACGTAGCTCGGTGTAGGTAGTTGAGAATTGTTACCGATAAGGTAGTTGTTAGGGATGACAGTTCCGTTGGATTGCGGAACGATGAGTTCTGGACCTTTCTCACCCACGAGGTAGGGACGGTTGGACGCGATGGGACCACCGACGGCCTTTTTGCCTAGGGCGGCGAATCCACCGGCGATAGAGCCAATGCCACTAAATATGCCAGCCAGACCCATTAAGACTTCGTAAGTTCCTCCGCCTTTCATGGAGTCGATGCTGGCGACGATGGTGGCAGCGCCCGTGGCAGCACCCATAACGCCACTAAGAGCTTTCTGAAACTTAGTGAGTCCGGAGTCAGCGTCTTTTGCTGCTTTAGTGGATTTCTCTGTGGCGTTGGCTTGCGCATTGGTAGCGCTCGCTGCGTCTTCGGCAGCCGAGGCTTGCGCTCCGGATGCATCTACAACACCCGCAGCGGCTGCACCAGCTCCTCCGGTAGAAGCGCCGGGAGCGGAAACTTGTAGGGCTGCAGTTAGAGCGTCAGTAGCTGTGGTGTTTGCAGCAGTAGCGGTGGTGTTTGCGGTCTGGACAGCAACCATGGGGTCTTCTACACCGAACAGGTCTTTGAAGCTTTGCTCCATAATTTTCTCGAGAGGAGCGAAGGCTGCGTCGAGCGCCATGTTCAGGAAGCGGTCAGCGACATTACTAAGCATGGAGTTGAGGGCTTCGGTGATGTCGCCTCCAGTAAGAATGCTCTTGAAGAAGCCTTTGTAGCCTTCAGTAAAGGTGCGGGCACTATCGCGAATGAGTGACATATTGCGTTGAAAATCTCTAACAGCAATATCTAGGTCACCGAGTACGGTGGCTGCGCTGCGCACTCCAGTAGCGAATAGTTCGAGCTCGGTGCGAACCTGCTCATTGGTCTTGGTGTTGTCTTGTTCGAGCTGAATGCGGCGCTCAGCTATGCGCATCTCAGCGTCTAGGTTGCGCTGCTGGCGCGGGTCGTCGCCGAAGAAAGCCTGAGCCATTGAGCCCCGAGCTTGAAGCTGGGCGCGCTGTAGCTCAAACGGAATAGCGGCGGTATCTTTTCGCAAAGCTTCGATAGCGTTCTGTTGGCGAGCGCTGTCAAGAATTTGTTTACGCAGTTTGGCTTCAGTTGCAGTATCTTCGATATTTTTTCGTTGGCGCTTAGCAATGTCGTCTTTGACTTGCTGAAGTTCCTTATCTGTGATAAGGCCTTTATTGCGCTTATCATTGGCATCTTTAAGAATTTCAGCTATCTCTTCTTCTTGAATTTTACGTCTGGTAATTTGATCAATTGAAATCTGGAGAGCTTCAGGGTCGTATGCCTGACCGGAAGTTTTGGCCAGGGCTTCCATTGCCGTATTGGATTCGATCAGCTGGTCTCGGTATTGCTCGAGATTGATCGTGGGTATAGCGGCTTCAGCAATTTTTCCGAAGGCGGAGACCGTGCGAGCGTTGGTCAGATCAGCCTGCAGGGCCCGGAAGCGCTCCATAGAACTACCGAGGTTGCGAATCGACTCGGCGTATTTGGAGATGCTGGGAGCGCCTATGTCATCGAGCGATTTAAGTTTGGGCTGGGGAGTTGCAGCGGTAGAAACGCCAGGAATGCTGCCCCCTGAGGGGAGAGGAATATCTGTACGTCCGTGGATTAACTTAAGAATGCTCGCACCTTCTTTAGTTATCTCTAAACCTGCACCCCCTGCTCCACCTGCAAAATAATTTGTTTTGCCGCCCGCGACAGTGGGGGCGAGCATTGCTTGGTTTACAACAGAACTGCCAAACCTACCTTTAGGATCAGTTTTAGTAGGTGCGTAGAAATCAATTGCAGTACGTCCACCACCTTTTCGATTACGGTGCGCGGCCTGCGCGCTCAGGATAAATTCATTCTGTTGTTGAGCGGTGCCTTTAAGCGGGAACTCTTTACCTGCTACTCCTGCATTACTCAGTACGATCTTGCGTCCCATATCATCGTAGGCCTGAGCCAACTGCACCATTAACTCGCGCTGTTGACGCAGGTCTACACCAGGACCGAACGACAGATCTTGGTGATAATCGGCGCTACCCCCGATGACAGGAGCAGGACCAGTGCGCAAGCCTGTGTCGAATGCGCCCCCACCAGCTACGCGCGGGCCTTGCCCTTCTGCCTGACGGCGAGCGTCGGCCATGGCCATTTCGTTTTCGCCGGCGCGTTTGCGGATCTCGGCGATCTTCTTCTCGTTCTCGAAACGGTAGTCGGCGATTGTTTTTTCGAGGTTAACCACCTCAATCGCAAGCGTTTTCTTTTCAGCTTCAATATCGAGTTCGCCGTTCTCGCGCACCGACAGATAGGTGTTGAGAGCCTCGAGAGCGGCACGGGAGGCGCCTTGTTCGCCTTCGATGAGCTTGGCGTTGGCCTGCTCCATCTGGTAGATGCGGAGCTCGCCTGCGGCGCGGAAGATGTCGACTTCCTTTTGGGCGAGGCTCTGGCGCTGTTGGAAGAGGTCGTTCTGTTGCTGGCGCTCGAGCTCGGCGATCTCTTTGGATAGGTCGGCGCGCTTTTGGGCCTGGAGTTTGATGTTATCTTCGCCGGCAAGCTTGTCGACTTCTTTTGCGTACTTAGCTACTTCGGCTTCAGCGGCTTTTCGTTGATCTAATGTGCGGCGCTCAATAGCTTCACCAAAGCTATCAATATCCGTTCCTGCATAATCACCTCGTAATTGCTTTCCAAGTATATCTATGTTTGCGGGATTAAAAGTGGCTAATATGTTGTCTATACCTTTTTTAAGATTAGCTCCAAATCCTTCTTTTGGCCCAAATGCGTCGCGTACTTCTTCCAGTTTTTTCTTGATTTTTTCTAGACCATCTACTGCCTTATCGTATTCTTGATTAACTAGAGATTGCTCAAATGCTTTTGCTCTTTTCTGCGCTTCAGTCGCATTTTCGCCTAAGTCTTTATAAGTAGTTGCAAGTCTGCGAACGGCTTCTTGAGCGCGTTTGTCACTGGCTATTTTGTCTTGGGATTCTTTGTATGCGGAAAACCGCTCCATCGCTGTGCTTAAAATCGCAGTGATGGCAAACATGATTAGTTGAAACTTAATCATGCCAGCTATCAAGCCTACTATTCCTCCTCCTACTTTTTCGATGTTTTGACCGAATCCTCCTGTTTTGTCGCCCGCGCGCTGCGCAGCATTACCAACAGATTCAAATTGTTCGGCTACTAATAATATCTCAGTTCTTAATGCTTGCAGAGCTTTACTACCTGGGGCCCATGCCGTAGCTGCCGCGATTGCCGCTCTACCTATATTAGATATTAGTTGGCCTATGTACAAGATTACACTGCCAATAATTGGACGTAAAAGTGCAAACTGTGATTTTACAAATGCAAGCGCTTTACTAAAGTTGTCGAATACGAACTTTAGCGCAAAACCCGACTGTATTAACTGTGTCACCCCGGTTGCTTGAAGCGCACGCATCCCTATGCCAATCTGGGCTAACTCCTGTACCAGAGGCAGTTCCATGAACTTGCCCCATAGGCCTAAGAAAAACCCTAAGCCCTTAGCTGCAACCAGTAGCGCGGGAGATATTGACTCTACTGCTCCTATTAGTGCCTTAAATGTTTCTAGCTTTATACTCAACAGTCCCTTGGCCAGCATGGCTAAGCCGCCGCCTACGGCCAGAAACGCAGAAGAAACGCGCTCGAGCAGCGTGCTTATCTGTAAGTAGACAGTTGAAAAAGCTTTACTGACTTCGACTTTTACATAGTTGACCGTAGCCTTCGCTGCATTAAGCGCGTCATCTGCTCCAAAATCACTTGTTACTTTGCTGGTCAGGGGAGTTTCACCTCCTGTCCGCCCTCTGACTGCACCGCCCTCCAGCCGAGTTTGTCTTGCTCCGCCCGTAGCTCCACCTATCAGCTTTATGGCCGTGTCGGCGATCGTGCCAATAGTTTTTCCAGCTAGCTTTGATATTTCAAATAGTTCGTTTCGGATACTAAATAAAAAATTAAAAACACTGGTTAAGCTATCAAGCAACGGATCTAGTAAGCCTGCGCCGAAGTTCTGACTTACGAGCTCGCTAAGATCCTTGATGTTCGAGACGACGCCGGAGAAGCCTTCGGAGGCGATGCGTTGGCCGGCGACGGCAGCAGCTAGGCGCTCTTCAAGAAACTTAACAACACCACCGGTCGCGGTCTTGGCCTTGGCGATGTCCTCGTTCCTAATACCCAGCGCTTTGGCGAGGTACGAGTCGGTGGTGATGTCTCCGCGCAGGATGGAGCCGATTTCCTGCCGAGCCTGGTAGAGGGGGATGCCGAAGGTACCGAGCGCGGCGGCGAAGTTGATCGCCAGGTCTTCCGCTTCCTTGAGGCCACCACCGATCTGGCCAACCTGAGAGGCGACCATGCCGAAGACTTCGATGACTTCACCGGAGGTGACGCCAGCTAGGGCGATCGACCGTTCTCGGATGGAGTCGATATTCTTGCGGACGGCGCCGGTGAGGGCAACAATCTTTTGGTACGGGTCGGTGATCTCCGTGCCGTTGCGGAAGACCTTGTTGGTTGAAGCGAGGGTGGTTTGGGTCTTGAGGATCGTTTCGCGGAGCTTGATCTCGCGGCCGATGGTCTCGTTGAACAACCCGCCGAAGGCGCCCTGTACCAAGCCTGCGGCTTCTTTGATTACGTACAGGCTGAGTGCGATCTTTGTTAAGCGCGCAACCAGTGTTTCGGCGGCTTTATTTGTCGCACTGAACGTTGATTTAATAATGTCACCAGCGTCCCCTACGTTGCGACCGGTTTCTGTAGCGGAAACAGCAACTCTTTTGAGATTCCCTGCTAGCTGGTTTATGTCATTTATAGGGCCTACAGGTAGCTTTGATGCTACTTTGTAGAAATCTTTTATGCCGTTAGCTGCGCTGCTTACGTCTTTATTTAAGTCTTTGAAATTCTTGCTTAGATCTGAATAATTAGGTATTTCAATCTTTAGGTTACGATCTCTAGTAGCTTCTGTCGCAACCTTATCTACCTGCTTCAGACTGCTTTCGGCGGCCTGAGTCTCAGCTATTACCTTGAGCCGAAAATCTGACACAGCCCGCTATGCGCTACTCGTATGTTAAGGCTACTCGGTGGTTCCGGTCGCCAGAGCGGCGTAGACATGCAGCGGAATGCAGCGCGTGCGCACGAGCTCGGTGAGGATGAACTTGGTAGGTGCGTCGGGGCCGTCAGTGGGAGTTGTGGTTGGGGTCCAGTCGGGGAAGGGCAGGAAGGCGCGCGGTGTGGTCTTAGGCGCGGGACGCTTGGAGCCAGAAAAGCCGTGAGCGATCTGCACTAGGAGCGCATTTAGCTTTGCGGTGGTCATGCTCTGCATGTTCAGCCGAGCGCGATCTTCGTCGTCGATCTGGCGCAATAGCCAGCGTATGGTGCTGATGGGAGTGCGGACGAAGCGCGTGGGTGTGAAGTCGCCGCCAACGGGTGAGGCCCGCACTCGGAAGTAGATAGCGTCCCAGTCCGTAAGGGGAGCGCGAAGCGTAGCTTCCGCGTCCTTCAGGGTTTGCTCGGGGGTAGGTGGAACTCCTGTTCCTCCTCCTCGTTTCCCTCCGCGGTCGGCCAGCCGTCACGCTCCCAGATGATGAGCTGGAATACTTCCTCCATGAGCTTGGTTGGGATGGCTTCGGTGTCGGCCTCGGTCCAGTCCTCGAGCTTCTGCCAGTCCTTGCCTTTGGGCAGCTTGGCCTCGGCGCGGTAGCGCATGAACAAAGTCACGAAGCCAATCTGCTGCTCGACGGCGCCGACAGCATCACGCTGTAGTTCTTCGAGCTCGGTGGCGTAGTCGAGGAGCAGATCCTGGGTGTCTTCGCTCTGGTTGCCGAGAATATCGAGGGCTTCCTTGGTCGAGATCCCCCGGTCCTTGGCGATGCGTTGCGCCAGTTTGATGGAGCGAAACGTCGATTTGGCTTGTTTGCGGCTGATGCCTTCAATGCCTTTAGCTTCACCAGGCACGAGGTCGTGGTAGATGGGAAAGCGAAAAGGCCCGATTTGGTGGTAGTCCTCGGGGGAAAATAGCAGCGAAGCGTACTTAGACATCAGCAATAGGGAGTTCGACGGACCAGAGACGGAAGGGCTCGGCTTGGTTGACGAGCTCGTGGGGTAGTTCAACTGTCACGCTAGCATCGTCATACGCTAAGCGGATAGACTCGAAGGGGATCAGGGGTTCCAAGTACAAGGCGCCGCAGTGAAGGGTGGCGTCTTCTACTCGGCAATTGATGGCGTAGATCATGTGGGCTGCGTCCATCAAGATGTCGTGCTGCATGGCTACAAAAAAGCCCCGCAGAGCGGGGCCGGGAATGTTGGCTCCTTGTCAGTCTGACGGTCAGGCTGTCTTAAAGAGCGATTGGAAGCCCTGCATGGGGAACCGGACGCCGGTGGCGGAAGGGGCGCCACTGCCGTCGAGAGCCTGCTTAATGGCACCGTCAGCCACCACAAGGCGGTAGATGGTTGCAGCAGTCAGGTTGGCGTCGGGGTTGATGGTGACCACGTTGGTGCCGACGCCACCCAGGGTGACGGTGGCAGGAACGCGCGCACCGGTGGATGCCACTTCGAGGCGGAAACCACCACCGTCAGTCTGGCCGAGGGACAGTTGGGCCAGGGCAGCGGTGCCATCGCTGGTGTAGGTGACCGTGATGTTGTTGCCCACAGCGACCGAGTCCGCGTTGGCGGCGGGAAGCGTGGCGTAACGGCGGGTACCCGAGCCTGCTGCGGTGAACAGGAGGCTGGACTGGACGCCGCCGAAGGACAGACCGGTGGAACCGGAGTCGTAGCGACCGAAGATCGGGCGACCGCGGGACATCAGGTCGAAGGAGACCTCGGTGAGGCCTTCGGCTGTCAGATTTTCGTTGTAATTCATCACAACGGCGTTGAAGCCGGTGAAGTCATACACGAAGTTGCCGGTGGTGCCGCCTGTTTGGCCGAGCTCCTTGAGGAATTCGACGTAGATTTCGTAATCCTTGTTGTAGCGGGCTTTTTCGATGAGGGAGAAACCCTCGTCGTAGTTTCCGACGAACTGGGGGCACTCGCGGCCAGCAGGCAGCTCGGTGTTCTTAAGGAAGTAGGCGGTTACCGAGGCTTGCACGGTGGCGCCGGTGATCACCGAGTCGCCCCAGCCGTCGTCACCCAGGAGGCGGAACTCCTGGTTGTTGTCGTTGATGGCGAAGGTGGTGTTGGTGATACCCTGCATCTCGACATAGACAGAGCCTGTGTCGAGGGTGGGCAGCGTGATCATGCCTGCGCTGTCGCGGGTGGCGAAGTAGCGGCAGGGAGGGGTCAGATCCACGGCGCGGACTAGGGTCCGGTGAGCTTTGTGGAACGAGAGCCCGATGGCATAGTCGGCCATTGTGGTGACTCCTTAGGGGATCGGTGGGTTCAAAACGGCACCAAAGATGGAGACCGTCAAGGCCTCGTAGGTGGCCTCAGTCCGGGGCATGTAGGTGGCACTGTCCCGGGGAAATGTGCGTGCCAACCGCCTGCTGATGTCCAGCAGGGAAGTGGGCATGCGGGTGCCCTTGCGGTTGCCGAAGTTCGTGAAACGAACAGGCCAGCGCTCGAAGGACAAAATGGCTCCTACGGAGCCGGGGGAGACGATCTCGGGGACGTCTGTGATGGTGCACTCGATGCCGGTGACGACCCAGTCCGAGGGGACTTGGGATTCACCAACGACGTAGACCGCGGGGATGCGGTCGCCGGCAGGCATCGTGTAGTAGCCGGGCCAATTGGCCTCGGGGCGGAGCGTGGTTCCGTTGGCCTCGTAGAGGTCGAGGATGTGGCGCTCGATGGTCGTTCGCAGGTGAAGAACGGCTGGACAGGCGGTCGAGATCGTCATTGCTGCTCAGCGCGGAGGGCGTTGGTCAGCAGTTGGCTGTACTGGGCTGCGGCCTCTTTAAGGGGGGCTTTGGTCCAGGGACGACCGGGGAAGCGTTGGCCAGAGATGGCTACGCCGCCCTCGTGGACTTCGGCGGCGTATTCCACGGGCCAGGTGAAAGTAACGCTGCCATCGGAATTGACGGTGCGTGTCTGGCTGGCGCGGAGGCGGCCGGTGTCGACGATGTCCCGCACAGGAGGCGGGGTGGGGTACTCCCACTTCACGGCGGAAATTTCCGCGGTGAAGCGAGTATCGAGCCAACGAGAGAGTTGCTGGGTCGCTTTCGCGGTAGCGGCTTTCAGTTGTTGGTCGAGGGGGCGCCTAGCCATGGTCAGGTCCTCCGATGACGCGGAATGTGCCTTGGATGGACTGACGGATGTCGATGTAGGCAGCGCGATCCATGTTGAGTTCGAATACGAGCTCAAAACGGCCGCGATAGCCGTTGATCACGGCCTCGGCTTGGCTGCCGTTGGTGATCCGGGGATCTAGGCGGGCCGGGCTAAGGAGGCGCCCCTTGCAGGTGTAGAAGGTGTTGTCGACGCCGCTCTGCGGTGTCCAAGCAGGAGCTTGGAGGCTGAGAGCGGCTAGGTATTCGACAACGCTGCGCTTCTGGACAGCGTTTCCGGTAGTTGGATCGACTGTGAACGTGGTGTCCCCAACCTCGAACGCGAGCTCGGCGTTACCCCAAGGGGCGTAGCTGGCGATCGTGGCGGCGGGGACAGCCATAGTTACAGAGCAAACCCAGAGAGTGGAAGCGAGCCTTTAAGGCGCTCGTACTCCTGGCCGTACAGGCTGGCGTTGAGACCGGTGCCCAAGGGCTGTCCAGACTGGCTACCAACTTGTAGGCCTACCTGCATGATGCGAGTAGAGAGGATGTGAGCCGTCAAGTTACTGACGGCCTCGGTGTGGATGGTGCCCCACTGGACAGCCGGTGTGAATCGGCCGGCCTCTAAGAGTGCACGCTCGACTACGGGGAGGGAAAGCTCACCGAACTCGGGGAAGCGATTTAGAAACTCGTTAGAGGTGGGGACAGCCATTAGCCATTACCCTCTGTGATCGCGGAAATGCGCTTGCTGATGGCGTTGCGTACGCGAATACGCTGCTCACCGTTCTCCCAGCGTTGAAGCTGGGCGACGTCAAAGCTGTCCTCAACCAGGCGCATGGCCTGGGTGACTGGCATGTCGGCGATGCTGTCGACAGCCGCGTAGGACGAGTCCTGGACAAGGTTCTGCTCGGTTTCGACGCGCAAGGCGCCGAGTTTGAGCAGATTCTTAACGACGTCGTAGTTCTCGATTTTTTCCCAAACGTCCTCGGGGAAGTCACGGTTGACACCGGCTTCCACTTGGATGTTTTCGGGCTGCCCCTTGGTTTGCACAAAGGAGAAACCAATCGTGCACTCTTTGTCCATGGGAGGACTTTCGAGTTCGGGGCGGTAAACGAGGATCATGATCGGAAAAGTGAAGGAGCCAACAGAGCAAGCGCAGTGCTGCAGACCTGAATCAGGCCTTTTCGAGCACGAGGGCGCTCTTGGGGTAGTAGAGCGCAAGGCCACCGATGCGAGCGTGAGCTGCAACGGAGAACTCAAGGGCCTGACGCAGGGGCGGCAGGAACTCGAGAGGCTGGGGCACGTGGAGCTGCAGCTTGTCGGGGCTGCGGTCGTAGGTGATGATCCGGTCCTTAGACAGGGCGCCGCCGGACTTGGAAGCCTCGAGCTCGTTGATGGGCTCGATGGCGGTGATCATCGGGTTGGTGCGCAGGAAGAACTCCATCACCGTGGTGTCGGAGGTGCTGCTGCGCGGGGTGGTGGAGATGATGCGGTACACGTTGTAGGGCACCAACATGGTGTTGGGCATCTCCTTCATGTTGCTGTTCTGCACGAGCCGCGTGGCGGGCTCGTTGAGCAGTTGCAGCATCTCGTCGGTGGTGATGTCCACGGTGTCGAACCAGTGGTCCGGCACCAGCTTGTCCACCTGGTTGTTGTTGAAGAAGCCCTTCATGCCAGAGGGGGCATCGCCGAAGTAGGCGATTTCCTGCACTTTCTCCTCGTAGGCGCGGCGCACGGCGTTAGCACGGCGCTGCTCGAGGTTCATGCCGGGCACCATCGAGGCGGCACGGGTCTCCTGAACGGTGTAGGCGAACGAAGCACCGAGGCTGCGAACCGGGTGGGTGACTTCCTTGCGGAGCACGTCAGCGCGGGGCAGGTCTTGGGCTTTGTCGCCAATCACCTTCATAGAGCCTTGCTTGTCGAAGACTCGGTAGGTGAAGGAGTCAGCGCCGGTACCGACCTCGGTGGAGACGGGGATAACGGTGCTGTACTTGATGTCGGCGTATTCGACCTCGAAGGCGCGGGCGAGGATTGTCTCCAGCTCGCGGGCTAGGAAGACGCCGACCTGGTCGTTACGGATTTCAGTGGTCATTGGTAATGGCTCCGTGATCAGGTATCGGCGGTGAAGGTGACCCCAGGGATGTCAATCTCCAGGAGAACCAGGCCAGCGCCGCTGGTTTCAGACAGCCAACGAGCGCCGCCGGTCAGGGCAAACGTTTTGTTAGCGACTGCGGTTTTGGTGAAACGACCGACGTAAGCGCCGGTGACCGTGGCGGAGTGGTCGACACCGAAGAAGCGCACGGCATCACCGAGGGCGATGGCGGCGGTGCTATACACCCAGACGACGCCTTTGGAGACGACGTTCATGGCTTGTCCGTTGGGGTAACCCGCGCGGAGGGAGCCATCACCAATGATGTTGGTGGGGTTCGGGGTGTAGGAGCCGTTGGCACCGGGGACGCCCTCGAAAGTGAAGCTGTCGACAGCAAGACCGACGACGCCGGTGCCGCTGGGAGCCAGCAGGACAGCGAAGGGGTCGTTGCTCGTGGGCGAGTTGTCAGTGGCGACCAGCGAGCCGAAGGGGATCGCAACGTCGGACTGGTTGTAGTAGCTGCGGGACACGTAGGCCTGCAGGTCAGCAATCATGCCTTCGTGACCAACGGTCAGCTCCAGGGGGTAGCTGCCTTGGGCACCGACAGGGTTGTTGACGGTGGTGGGGGTGAAAGAAACGGCCATGGAAGGTACTCCTTACTTGGTGGCGGTGAGGGGACGCTTCCAGGCATCGGCCGTCTTGCTGCGATAAGCAGTAACGGGGTCAGCGGAAGCAGAGCGGCCGGCACCTTTCAGTGCGTCACGCAAGGCGACAGTGCTGTCAGTGCGGTCGTCAGCGGCGTCCTCGTGGGTTTCGTCGCCTTCCGCGGGTTCTTCACCTTCGGGGGCGTCTTCGCCTTCTTCGTCCTCGGCATCGGCCCGAGCTGCGAGTACACCTTCGACCACGCCTTGGATGTAGGCGGGTTCGGCGTCTTCGCGGGGGGCGGAACCGGTCAGGTTCTCAAAAGCCTGGACGTAGAGGGTGCTGTCGTCGATGCCGTCGAACTTGAAGTCCTCGGCAAAGGCGGGGGCGAGGCGCTGGAGCGTCGAGAGACGGGCGGCGACCAGTTGGTCGAGCTCGGCGGTGTCGATGCGTGCGTCACCTGAGGTGGCCAGTTGCTCTTCGAGAGCATCGGCGCGGCCTTCAGCGGCCTCTTTTTCGTAGGCCAGGTTGTCGAAGTCGGCCTGCAGAGAGTCGAGCTTGGTGGCAAGCTCGTCGCGCTCGGTGGTGAGAGCTTGCAGTTGGCGCCCCATGTCCCGTGAGTAGGACTGGACCGCGCTGGCTGCTTCTGCGGGCAGATCGATCTCCAGGCCGTCGAGTTTGACGGTTGCCATAACGGGAGATGCAGTTGAACTGGACTGGGGCGCCATTTCGTGCTCGGAAGGTTCGGCTACAGCATCGGCTGCATCCATGCGATCAAGCAAGAGTCGTACCTCCGGGCCAGCCCGGCCGCGGGGGACGATGGCGATGTGGTTCACCCGGATGTTGCGCTGGATGCCGGAGTATTCCTCGCCCTCGGGGGTGAAGCCGGGGGTGGGATCAAAGTCGACTTTGTAGCCGGCTGAGACCTCGGTGGCGTCCTTGCGCTTGATCTTCTCGATGGCGTCCTGGTCAGTGACGACGAGGGCGACTTCCACAAAACCGTCGTTGTACCGAATCTGGCTACCGGAGTAGCCGACTTGGTACTGCTTGGTGTTTGCTGAGTCGAGAAGGACGGGTGGGTGCCCCCACGTTGCGGGTTTCATGCCGAACGTGGATAGGGATTCCGGGTTGCTCACCTCCTCAGGGGGGCGATATTCCCGGACTTGGGAACCATCAGCGCGGCGGTACAACTGAGTACCGGTACGGGCAGCGCGACACCAGACCCTTAGGTAGCCCTCAGGGGTGGTTTCGCTGCCGGTGATCGGCGCAAAGTCGTACCGCAGAACGGATGAGTCCATAGGTGGATGTTACTTGATGCCTAGGGTTTGTGTCAGGCCGTTGTTGATGGCTGTGGTGATTGGTAGGTAGGCTTAAACGGCCAGCGGATAGCGGAATGGCTGTTTACCGACAGTTGACCCTTTGTAAAAGAATTAGAGGGTTGCGCGAAGATAGTGGTTTATCACAGACAGTTGTTGCGAACACGTTAGGGATTAGCCAAGCGGCTTACTCGCGGCTCGAAAGTGGGGAAGTTGAGATTGGGCTGAGTAAACTTATGGCGCTGGCAGACCTGTATAGTATGCCGTTGTCTATTTTACTAGCTAACGTTTGATTAGTAGACGCCGTCGTCAACTGTGGTAGCGGTAGCTCCGACCTGGACGATCGACTCGGTGCCGCTGACGTTCTTCTTGAGGAAGAGCTTGCCGTCATACGTATTGACCGCCAGCTCCCCCAGGGCGAGCTGCGCTGTTGTGGGGACAGCCGAAGCCGTGGCGCTGCGCCGAATCTTGATTGTGTTTGCCATTTGGCTCCCCGTGGATTGCTATATAGCAGGGTTGAGCCCCGTATATACGGGGCGGATTGACTTTAGAACGTGCCGCCGTCGATGTCGAAGCCGGAGGTAGCTCCATCCTCGAGGAAGGTAACGAGGTCGCTGAGGGCAACCTGAACCATCGTGCCGGCGTCGTTGATGACCATGCGGTCAGCCTGTGCCAGCGTGGTTGCGGTTGCGGCGGTGCTGCCGTCGATGATTGCGGCTTCGGTTGCAGTCAGGGCCGCCAGCGCAGTAGCGGTTGTTGCCGTCATTCCCGCCAGCGCAGTAGCGGTTCCTGACGCCATTCCTGCGAGCGTGGCGAGCTCGGCGTCGTAAGCCTGCACGTTGGTGCCGATCACCAGGCCCAGGCTCGTGCGGGCGCCTGGTGCGTCAGTTGCGCCTGTGCCGCCGTACGCCAGACCGAGGGTGCCGGACAGCGGGTTGGTGGCGTACCACTGTGTCGCCGAGGAGGCGAAGAACAGCAGCATCGCGTTCACCGGGAGGCTGATCGCAACGTTCAGGCCCAGGGCGTCGATTGCGGCATTGGTTGCCGGAAAAACGTTGACTGGGTTGGCGCCCCGGTTGACGACCAGAATCCGTCGGCCAACGGTGGCAGTCGGAAGAGTGACGCCACTGGGGTTGGCGGCGGCAGTCGTAACAATGTTGTGGTCATTGGTCAGGGCGCTTTGGCCCTGAGCGTTGGTACCGGCGGTGACGGTTGCAGCCGTGCTGAATGTCTCGCCAGACAGTGATGGAGTCGTCAGCGCGGGGCTGGTGCCGAAAACCAGAGAGCCGCTGCCGGTCTCGTCGGAAATGGCGTTGGCCAGGTTTGCGCTGCTGTCACTGATGCCGTAGCCCGCAAATGTTGTCGGAGTCGTACCAGCAGTAACTCGGCCATAGGTGTCAACCGTGACCGAGCGATAGGTGCCAGCGGTGGCAATGCCGCTGGTCAGGTTGATCGAGTCGGCGCTGATGGTCAGCGCACCGCCTCCGGTAGAAGCAACGTCGAGGGTGTTGCCTGATTTGGTAAGGCCGGCGCCAGCGGTGATCTGGCCCGCACCTGAGAACTGGGTGAAGGAAAGCGCGTCTCCAGTAAATGCGGTGTAGCCAGCACCTGACTTGCCCATCCGAAGCGGAGGGGAGGCGGTCTGGATGAAGCCGTTGTTGCCGTTTATGTTGCCGCCGGCGACGAAAACGTAGTCACCAGCGGTGATTTCGCCTGTTGGGCCGTTATCGAAGTCGGTTGCTCTGGTCCAGACGCCGTTTGCGCCTGTGCCAACGGTCGTTACGGTGTAGACACCGTTGTAGGCAGCCGTTGTGTGATCCTTGACAAGAATTCGCTTGTCAAGAGTTAGCGTGGCGCCGGAGTCAAGGCTATTCGGAGTGCCGCTAAGGGTTGCGCCGATACCAGGATCACCAGTAACACCAATGCTGAGCCCAGTACCGTTTGTCAGCGTGGCGTTGGGACCACCATATGTAGCTGACAGCTTAATTTGGTTAAGCGCCGGCTCTGCAGTTACATAGTAGGTGGTATTAGCGGTCAGGCCTGTGCCAGTTACCGTGTCACCTGTACGAACTTGGGAGTTAATGTTCAGTCCATGGTTGGCACTGAACGTGATGGTGTCGGTGCCGGTAATCGTGGTGATAGTTAGAGCAGTACCACCGGAGGCGTATGCGTATGAAACAGCAGCAGTAGTTGCAAAGTCCGCAGCACCGTGGACGTTCAGGCTCTGCGCGATTGAGTCGGCATACTGCTTGTTGACGGCGTCGCCTGGGAGTTGCGGTGCTGCAATATCCAGAATCCGTTGGCTGTTGAAACTGACAGCAGCCGTAGGCGCCGCCATTTGATCCAGGCGGCTGGTGCGGACCTGGGTGTCGAAGTCACTGATCTTGGCAGCGGTCAGTGTCGGGATGTCTGCGGCTACCAGCAGGCGGAACGTCGGAGTTCCGGCGCTGCCATTTGGTGCGATGAAAACAGTGTTTGCTGTTTGGTTAGCCAGCGCACCAGTCAGGGTGCCGCTGCCTGTGACAGGCGAGTTCGAGACAGTAATGAAGCTCGGCAGGCTGAGGCCGACACTGGTGACGCTCCCGGGGCCATAACCCTGTGCTTTCACATAGGCGGTCGTGGCAACCGTCGTGGTGTTGTCCGAGGTTGCCGGCGTGGAGGCCGAGGCGCTACTGCCAAGTGCAACAGTTCCGCTGAATGTCTTGTTGCCTGAGATTGTCTGGGCGCCACTCAGGTTTACGAAAGCACCAGGGCCGGCAATAGCCTCGACACTGGTGGCACTTCCTCCGGCACCGCCAGTTCCTTTACCGTAGTAAAGGACATTATCGACCTCGTTAAAGGCAAGCTCTGCATTAGCGAGGGTGGTGGGAGCACCGGCGTCTCCACTGGCGCGGCGCTTGATCCGGAGTGTGTTAGCCATGGCTACGCGGGATGTAGTTCAGAGTAGCGGCAAAGGTATGGGGGTTAAAAGTTACCACCATCGGTTATACTAATTACAGTATTTATGTCATTACCTTTCCATAGCGCCGCAGCACTATCGTAGTACAAAACGCTGTTATCTACTGCCGCGGTCGTATTTACATCTGATAGCGTGTTTAATGATGGGGTTAGCCACTGTGTGTCGTAATTTGTATTGGATTTTTTTGCAAGGAGCTGGTCTGTCGTACCACCCGCTGGAATGCCTATACCGGCTGGACCGGTAGCTCCTTGTGGGCCTGTAGCGCCTTGAGGGCCTGCGCTGCCTTGTGGACCTGGAGCTCCTTGGGGACCAGGGGTATTTAGAACAACGTTGACGCGACCACCTTCGGCTACAACGACCGTTTGGTTGCCGTTCTCGGTGACGACGACAGTTTGACGAACGCGATTAACGCTGACGGTATTCATGTTCCTGGAATGGTGTAACCCTCAGATACTTTAATACCACCTTCAAGATAATACTCGCGGATTCCGGCATTATCTTGAAGCATTACGTCATAGCAAAGTTGGGTTGGAAAGTCAGAGGTTTGTGCGTTAGTAAGTGCAAGCGTGATAGTACCAGTAGTACGATTGGTGTATGTGACTGCAAAATTTGCGTATTTGGTGGTGCGATCACAGCTCCAGACCTGGGCGTAGGCAACCCAGCCAGTCAGGTTGATAGGGACATCGTCGCTATCGCGAAACTGGAGCTGTACGACATAGTCAGCCCTGCGCTGCAGGGTGATGTCGTAGTACCCGGGCTGAAGTGACACGCTACCAAGGCCAGCCAATGACTACAGCTTAAGGCTGACCCGGCGCTGCCGGACAGGGCCCGGCATTACACGAGTTCAAACCAAGCTAGGTCTAGAAAGAGCTTAGCACCGTCGTTGGTCGGAGTAACAGCAATTAAAATAGTGTCGGAAACACCAGCTATGCTGCGGCCTAATTGGAAGTTAAAGTCGTTAATGTTGTTTAGGGTAAGCGAAGATGAGCTAGTTAAGTAGCCTCCTGCAATCTCTGTACCTGCACTGTGACTTGTTATTGATGTGTTGTAGTCGACGTTACCGTTAAAGTGTGTGTTCCATGTACCACCGGTTAGCGTCGGGTTGATTAGTACATGATACTGAACGATGTCTAACTTGTTGTTAGTCGTTTGTTCAACTGCCGCGCTAATGTTAGCGGGAATAACAACGCTATCAAGTCTTAAACTGTTTAGCTTAATTGCCATGATCGGGTACATGGTGCCTGCTGTGGCAAGCGTGCGAGCCGTCGACCCTGTAGCCAGGTTGTAGCGCCTGCTAAAGCCGGAGTAGCCGCCCTCGGATACAACGGAGTTGCAGATCTGCTTGGCGGTGGAGCTTGACGCGGTTGCGGCTGTGTTTTCAATCTCCTGACGCAGCGGTAGCACCGCTGTTGTCATGTAGGTGGTTGGGTTGACATTGTCACCATGGAATGTGTGAGCAACTACCATGCGGCCGTCGACTACAACACCACAGCGCACGTCACCCACACCAAGCCATTCAATGTCAAACCACAAGATCTGTGTTTTGGCCAAATCTACGGTGTGTCCAGAAATGCCGGTACCGTCGAGCTTGTCACCGTTCCAGTCAGCTTGCGCAATACGGGTATTTACGACACCTCCTGTGGTGTAGCTGCGCATCACAAAGTATTTTGTGGTGCCATCTTGCTCAAGATACACACCATTTTGTGTGCCGAAATAGCCCACACGCTGTCTTAGGTTTGCCTTAGCTGCAGCAAACACGAAGGAGCTAAGCACCAGGAGGGACTTGCCTGGCTGATACGTGAATACTTTTTTAGTTTCCCTGTAGACGTAAGCGCCTGACGTTACAGGCACTGTGAGATCTACTGCGCTTTCGTTTATACGGTAAGTTTTAGTACCCCCGCCGTTTAGTGCAGTATCCCATTTGTCGTTTTCTTGGTACCTGTGCTGGCTGTCGAACAGGGTGAAGGGGTCGCTAGTACGCAAGCGACCGAAAGCGTCTCCACTGGTGCCTGCGTTGGCTAGGACTGGAGTGGGATAGTCGCTATCTCCACGGACGTAAAAGACCTCAAAACGGTCGTTGTCAACTATTCGCTGGTTCATCTCACTGTGCCCTTACTACACACAGCGTAGAGACGGTCGTATAGGGAGGCGTACGTCTCAGCTTGCGTCTTCGAGAGCGATCACGAGCAGGTTCCACCAGTGGAAGGCGTTCTCGGGTAGATCGACCCAGTTGGGCAGCCACTCGGTGTGCAGCTTGCTGTACCAGACGGCAAGGCGCTCGGAGTCTGGGCTGTTGTAGCGCGGCATGGGGGGGGGGGATCAGTCTCTCCAGGAGCTATAGCCGCGTTGCTCGTTGCGAGCTTGACGTAAGGCGGCCTCGAGGCTCATGCTTTCGTTGCCGGAGCGTTCCATGATGCTGCGCGCGAGTCGGCCGAGGCTCCGAGGGGCGGGGGTTGCAGGAGCTTTAGGAGCTTTGGTTACCCAACGCAAGACACCGGCCGAGTTGAATTTCTGTGTGATGTCAGGGAGCCGCTGCCTTCGCGTAGCTTTACCAGTGCGGAAAGGGCGCGTAACCGGCGGGAGCGGAGTGCCGAAGGGCTTTTGGCGTTGGCGCGCTAGGCGGGCATCGCGCTCGGGCTTCAAGGCTGCGACTAGGCGCGCGGGTTTGAGCCCGAGGTTCTGCGCGCCTTTTTTGAAGAGATCGGGATCTCCTTGGGCAGCGACCTGCTCCAGTACCTCACGCTGGAAGGTGTTGGCGTTCGCTGTGAGGATGCGCCTGGTCAGGCCGGGAATGCGGGGTTGGTCGGCGCCACTGATGAAGCGGGAACGAGGTTTGCGGTCTTCCCAGAGGAGCTCAGCCTCGAGGGCGTCGTGATACCGCTTGACACCGAGCTCGAAACGATCCCATGAGTTGCTGCGCTCGATGCCTTTATCCCAGTTGGTGGCCTGAACTTCGATGTTGTCGATAACCCCTTTGTAGCGCGCGCGAAACTCGTCACCATTCTGAGGGAGACCGAAAAACTCTGGCAGTCGATCCAGATCTTGCATCAGGTTTTGAATGCCGCTGCGTCCGTGGCCAGGATGATAAGAATCCAAGTTAGTGGCATACCCGAAATCGACTATAGCGGCTTTCTTGCTAACAGGATTCACCATTATGTTGCCTGAATGAATGTCCCCGTGAGCTAAGCCTTCGATGTGGAGCTTCCTAAACTCACGGGCGATCTTGACTTGAGTGATAAGGGGCGCGTTATTGGCTCGCCCATAGGAACTGTGGTGGGCTTCGTAGAGCTGTTTGTACCCCTTCATGTGGCTCAGCACCAGGGTCTGAGCGCGTATTTCGCCATCCATGTCGCGAACAGCATTCATGGACAGCGGATCGGGGGCGTTTACGCCGGCCGTCCGTGCTCGGTCGAGCATGTCGAATTCGAAGCCGACGTCGTCTTCGTCGCCATTGCGGAAGAGCTTGACGCCGTACTTCTCGGAGGGGTGAACGAAGTAGGTGCCGAATGCACCTGCCCCGGCTTGGCAACGCGGCTTGGGGATAAGCGCGTCAAACTTCGCCGGGGCCAAGACCTTTCCCAGGCCTAGTCCGCACTCGGTGTTGAGTTCCGCTTGGCGGTGGGCGTTGATCTTTTCCTGGACGTCCCACTTCTGGCCGCCGGCAATGGCTTCGTCGGCGATGCGCTGGGCTTCTTCGGGGCTCAGCTTGGGGTTGTTACGGGCACTCTGGGGGGATTTACGCCACTCCTCCATGCTCATCATTCCGCGTTTTGTCAAGTAAGCACCTCCTGCTAGGGCACCAACGGCAAGAGCGACTTTAGCAGCAGTTTTGAGGTTTCCTGCGGTTAAAGGGCCTGCGTTTTTGCTGCACTTATGCGTGCGCGGGATGTGCGACTCTCCGCAGGGCTTGCCCTGGCCGCCCTTGGGGGCGTCGGTTCGCGGTAGGCCGGCTACTTTCCCGGCGTCAGAGCTCCGTCACGGCGGCTGGCTTTACCGCTGCAGCGCCACTTGGCACGGGATAGACAGAGCGGGGTGTTGCGTTCGGCGCCGGCGCAGTTGAAGCCCTCGGACTTCATGTCGCCGAAGCTGCGGGCGCAGTAGCGGTCGCCTTTGTCGGTGCCAGGGGCGATCTTGTACCCTTTTGCGCCGTAGCGAATGCGGTTTTTGCGGCCTGTTTCGGGGTTGGTTACGACTTTGGTGTACTTCTTGCCGTCCTCGGTGTCCTTCTGAGCGCGGGGCTTGCTGAGCCCGGAGGAGGCATCACGCCGCGTAGGTGGTTGCAGTTGGACCGGGGCGTAGTGCTGGATGAAGTTGTCGGTGCGACCGGCGCGATAGCCGGGTTCGTACCTGCGGCGAGCTGCTTCGACGCGCAGCCTGACATTGCGCGCTGTGAGTTTCGTGGCCATGCCTGCGGCTTCACCGGCAGAGGCCATGGTGTTTCCGATCTGTGCAAGGCGGCGGGTTTCTTCACGCGCAGTTTGTGCAACGCGGGCTTCGGCATTGCGAATCGCTGCGGCAGTGTTCTCACGCATGCGTTGCGTTTTGGACTGGCGCGGTGGTGCGGCCTTGAGCAGTCCTTTTGGGGTGATGCCAGGTAGACGTGGAGGGCCAGATGGTGGCGGTGTGGCTGTGGGCGCACTCGCGGTCGGGGAGGCGGATCGTATCGGACGTGCGCCACGCCGTGAAAGGGCGTAGGCCCCGACTCCTACAGCTGTAGCCGCCAGGCCAACAGCAAGCGCTTTGCGGGCGGAGTTTGACTGTTCAGCTTTGGTGGCGGTGCCCTTGGTGCACTTCTCGCCCTCGGAGATGGAGCCTTTGCCGCATTTGAGGTCCAGGCGCAGAGAGGCGGGGGTGAGGGCCATGGCTCAGATTGCCAGGGCGGCGGTGTCGGGGGTGAAGCCAGCGGCGTAGACGGAGTCGCGACGCTTGTTCATGAGCTTGTCGATCTCGCCTGCTTGCTTAATCGAGAGCTGGGTCAACTCCTGCCTTGAAGCCCCCCTAGCTTTAGCTGTTTCATATTGCTTTTTGAACTTAGGGTTTAACTTTGCAATGCCGGCTTGAACTTTACGATTGCGTTCGCGGCTTCTTCCGTAAGCAGCTCCTGCTTTACGCGCTACCTGAACGCCACCTCCAATGACCGCGCCTTCTAGAGCACCACCTAATGCACCAACAGCGGCACCGGCCAATGCTCCCGCGGGACCTCCAAGCACAGCGCCTCCAAGTGCACCTTGCGCGACACCTAAACCTCCACCAATTTTAGCACCTAGTTTCATCCCTTTCCTAATAGATATAGGGGCGCTTTCAGCAGCGGTCGCGCTGCCCTTGGTGCACTTCTCGCCTTTGGAGATGGAGCCTTTACCGCACTTGAGGTCGAGGCGCTGCGCGGCGTCCAGCCGGGCTCGGATGTAGGAGCGGCTGCGGTCTTGGATGCCCAGGTCGCAGGCGCTTAGGTACTCGTGGGGGGTGAGAGCGGAGTCCCCACGCTTGCTCATCGAGCCGCCACAGTTGCCGTCGCACTTTCCGCCCTTTTTGCCCTTGCAGCCGCACTCGGCATCCATCGGTGCCTTGGTGTTCTTGGCACCCTTGGCGCTGCGCTTGCGGCTAGGAGGCTTCATACCGCCATCCATCTCTTTTTCGTCTTCAGGACCTTCCTCTTCCTCGCCCTCGGGGGAGATTTCGATCTCGATCTTGGGCTTTTTACTCTTATCAGCGCGGCCCTCGCGCATCCCAGCCTCGTAAGCGGCTGACTTCTTGGTGCGGGTAGCGGTGGCGGGCATGGCGGCGGCCCAGGGTGGTGTTGCATATAGCGTAGCTGCTCTGTTCTAGTGGGCCGTAAAACGCTCCAAGAACGCCGCTAAAGAAGCCGGAGCGGGTAAATACAGGCTGGCTAAACTGGAGTGCAGGTATATCCGCACAATCATGACCGCGCCTGATGCTAACACGGAAGCTCTTATTGGTTTTGGTTTGTTTTTCCTAAGTGAGCTTATTGCTCTGAGCAAACTGAAAGATAATTCGATTCTACAGCTTGTACTACATATGGGTAGTGAGCTGTTTCCGTACGAGCTGCAACGCAAGAGTCCTGCTACGCGGGCTAATAGGCCACGTAAACTGCGTGATTCTCATGGTCGTTACATTTCGGATGAGAAGTGAAACTACCTACTTGGTCTATTGACGATGTGCGTATCATATGTGATGTGGTAGTTGCTAGCTTAACTGCTGCTACCATTCGTTTAATTGCTGCTTACTCATTCGAAAGGTTGAGGAGCAAACTGTTCGAAAACCGCGGCCTTGTTTAGATCAGCAGGGCCGACTGTCGCCACTTTGGACACTTCTTCCCGGTGGCGCTGGGGTAGAGAGGCGTACTCGGGGTCAGCTGCGGCGATCTCGGGGTCCCAAGGGGAGAGCATGCAGCGACAGCGCGGGTGTGCCGGTGCATTCGTACTGGCGCGTTTGTAGATGCGGCCCGCACGAGCGTTACAGATCGGACAGGTGCGGTCGTCACTGGTGGCGTACCACATAACCAGGTCGATGCCGTTTGAGGCGTAGTACTGGTTGCTGGCAGTGTTGTAGGCGCGGAGGGATTCGGTGCGGGCGATCACGTCGGCGCGGGACTTGACCACACCAAGGCGGAGGCGCAGGTCGTTGGTGATGGCATCGGTGGGACGACCTGTGGCAATGCCCTGAGCTACGAGCTCGGTGGCATCGGTGGCAAAGTTTTCGCCGTGGCGGCGGAGGTAGCCCTTGGCCTGGGCTGCGGCGGCCACAGTTGCGTCAAACGGGATGGATACGTCGATGCGGGGGCCGAAGGGACGGACGATCTCGGTGAGGTCGCGGGCTACAGCGATTCCGTTGCCCTGGGCGCTGCGGAGCAAGCTGCGTAAAACACGGTCGTAGGCGTCGACGCGGTCAGGGCGGAAGGTGGGGACGAGCTCGCGGAATTCCTGGAGGAGAGAGAGGTTGCGGTCGACAGCGGGGCGAGGATTGCGGATCTGGGTGCGGGTGCGGCGAATAAGCCGGTTGAAGGCGGCATCGAGGATGCGGTTGAGTTGGGTGATGGAGACGTCCTCGGTGCGGCGGAGGGCATCGTTGTACTGCTCGAGGATGCGCATTAGGCGGCTGAGGTTTGTTTAAGGTCGCGTTGCAAGCGTGTGTAGAAAGAGTTGAAGTCGTCTTGTGTTAGCGCTTTACCGCTGCTGATTTTAGCTTCAAGGGGCTTCCTGTTGGCAACTATAGCAGCAAAGAGTTTCGGATCTTCTGTTTTAGCTTGTAGTTGTATGTTGCTTATGTCTGATAAGCCGTTTTTAGTAACGGGGCCTGCATTGCCGAAGTCGATTATTTTTACATCGGTGCCTTTGGCCATGATGTTACCTGGGTGTAGGTCGCCGTGTGACACATTAAGTGCGCTCATTTTTTGCAACTCTGACACTGTTTTTCGCAGCACAGGCACACGACTAGCTGCGGGTATCTTGCTTGAATCGGCATAGCCGTTCAAGTACTCCATCATTACTACGCCGCGTTTAGCGTCTACGTTGTGAATCTTAGGAACGCTAACGCCAGCGCTGTGGAGCGCATTTTGCGTATTCATTTCGTTAGTGAACTTTTTCATGTTCACTTTTCCTTTACTGGTTTTTATTACAAACTTGTTATCGTTAGACAGCCAGACTTTACCACTACGGCCCTCAGTTAAATAAGTAGCGTCTTTAGGGGTTACAACGCGGGCATTATCCCATATACGTTGAACTGCTGGTGTCCAGCTCTTAGCAGTTAGAGCAGCAGTTAAAGCTACTGCTCCGGCTGCCGCTGCGGTTACGGCAAGTTTGCGATTGGAAGCTGCCGCATTAGGATTTACCTTAGTGGCGGCACCTTTTGTACATTTTTCGCCCTCGGAGATGGAACCTTTACCACATTTGAGGTCAATCCGGGTGTCTTCGGCATCGCCACGGATGAGCTTTGCCACGTAGTCAGCTTGCTCAGGTGGGATTTTGGTCAGTTTGCCTTGGTTTTTGAGCGCCCACATGTTGCCGCCCCGCACGCCTGGGAGTTCTGTGAACTTGAAGCGCTTGTAAATAGCACTACGCTTGTCACCTAATCCATCATCTTTATAGGGGTTGTTGAAAAGCACAGCATTCTCAGGCATTTCGTCTAGTTGTGCACTAAACATAGACTTAACTTGTTTAGAGACGGCTAAGCCCTGTGCTTTGCTGAGTCCTTCTTTTTGATCGAAGCTAAGGTCTGTCTGAAACGCAATACCAAACTTGTCAAAGGCGCCTGCTTTGCCGCTCGGAGTAGACACAAAGGTCACAAGTGTATCGTCTACCGCTCCTACGCTCATAACGTGACCCGTTGTGGGGTTTTTGAACGTGCTGAAGTTGTTGATAGGGTCAACTTTGGTCAGCTTCATGCCCTGCGCGTCAGCTGCAACAAAAGCTAACCCCACTTTAGCCTTACCGACTAGCTTGTTGGCAGGTTCTTGGAATTTTGTAGGTAGTTTACTAATAGCATTACGCACTTTAGTCGAAGACATTGTCTTAATGCCCGTGTCTACATATTTAGCAGCGTTTTTATACATAGGTATATTCTGCCTGTTCTTGAAGGCTGCACGCCCACCTAGGGCAGCAGCACCCACAAGGGCAGCCGCCACGGCCACCTTTGCACCGGTGTTTGATCGATTACCGCCCTCGGGGGGTGCCGTTTTGCCTTTGCCAATGTTGCACTCATGCGCTTTGGGGATGTGGCTCTCCCCACAGGGCTTTCCCTGACCTTTCTTCCCTGCGACGAAGTCGTTGCGGGTCTGCAAGTAAGCGGCGACCCGTGGAGGTAGGTCAGCGGCGTCGCCGCGCATTTCGGCGCGGGCTTGACGATACGCGGCTTCGAGGCTCATGTTCTCGTTGCCGGCGCGAGCCATGATGCTGCGTGCTCGGCTGGTGAGAGATGCTGCGCTGCGTAGTCCAGCGGAGGCGGCGGAAGGTGCACGCTGCACTGCGACGAGGCGGGGGAACCCGTTGGACTGGAGGTACTGGGTGGCCTCGCCGATGCTGGTGATGTTGCGGCCAGCCAGCTCAGAAGCGGCGACACGAACTTCGCGGTCAGACAGCGAAAACGTGCTGGACTTCTGCACCTGGGTGGCGAAGTACTCCTTGGCGACCACGTCGGAGACGCCGGGGCCCATGCTCGGGATGGTTTTGTTGAGGCGACCTGCGAGGTAGCGGGAGTGGCCGATCCTGGCGCTGATCATCAAACTGTCGTAGCCGCCTTTGCGTTGCTCCTTCGGCATGGCTACGCCGGGCGTTTGCCGGACTTCATCAGCAATGCGGGCGAAGTACTGGTCGAAGCCGTCTCGCGTTTCGCGGTAGTAACGGTCAGCCAGCTCTTTGCGGCTGATGGTGGCTTCGCGTCCTTTGCTGACGGGGTTGCCTAGGACGTCATCGAGGTTTTTGACAGCGCGGTCACGCACGTCTGCGGGGAAGTTCGCAGTGGAGGGGCCCACGATGCGATTCAAGAACGCGTTACGCGCATCAGCGTCTTTGAGGTTGACGCCCTGCTGCCGTGCGAGACCTTGGAGGTTTACGGCTTCGCGGGTCAGCGCAGTCGATACGGCACGGCGAACTTGTGTGTCATTCGTGTAACGGTCTAGGCGGAAGCCGAACTGGCGGGAGAGGAACTCGTGGGTGGCGGGCTCGGAGAAGGTGCTGCCGTCTCCGGGACCGGCGGCGTTGGTGCGCTTGGTGCCCCAGAAAGACTCGAGGCTGGTCTGGCGCCATGTCTCGAGGTTGGTTCCGCGGTTGGCGGCGTCGATGTCGACACTGCTGATGCGGTTGAACAGGACGCGAGAGTTGCCGTACTCGGTGGAGCGGCGCTCTAGGTCGGTAGGTGTGCGGAGTAGGCCGCTGCGAAGGGTCTCGGGACCGCTGGCGGCGGTGGTGGCGGCGCGGGCAGTGGCTGCCATCCCTGCTGCACCAGCAGCGGCGCGGCGTTCAGCGCGGCGGGCTCCGATGCCAGGAGTGGCGTCCAGTACGCGGTTGATGCCGGCGGAGACGGCGTCGTCAATGCGGCGACCTACGCCGTCGCGGTAGAACGGTGCGCGCTTGAGTTGGTTGTGGCTGAACAAGCCGAAGCCGACGATGCTCAGGCCGAGTGCGATGCCTGCGGCGCGGCGCTCGAGCTGCGCTTGGAGGGCTTTTTTGCGTTGGATGTCACCTGGAGTGGCCTTGACGACACCGCGGACGATGGCGCGTTTGCCACCTTCAATCTCGGAGAAGCTGCCTTTGCGGAGGCCTTTGCCGATGCGTTTGATGCCGCGCTCGATGTTGGCTAGGCCGCTGACTGGATCAGTGCGGACTGCGCGGAGGTGAGGGTCGGGGCCTTCGCCTTTGATGCGGCAGTCCCAGGAAGGGGGGATGCAACGGCCGCCGCACTGGGTGTTGGGGGGTTTGCAGTCAACGCTGCGGTTGGTTTTGCCGCTGCGGCTGCGTGCGGCGTCCAAGCGAGCGCGGGTGGCGAGATAGGCCGCAGTCCGGAAGCCTTCTGGTGTGGTGTTGGATGCGGTCATCTCAGTAGCCCTCGTTGTAGGCGCGGAACGTGTCGGCCTCGGTTTCGGGCACGGCGGATAGCCCTGCCACATTCTGACCAGGGAAGAAGCGCTGAACGGCAGCTTTGGCGGCGCGCAATGAGTTGAAGCCGGTGGTGTAGGGACCGTCGTGAAGCGCGCCGTCGAGTGTGAAGCGTGCGCGGTATAGCTTTCGGGCTCGGGTGCGGTGTGGCCCGATCAGTAGCAGTGGGGCGGAGGCGCTGGTGTCGATGCGTTGGCCATCGGGGCCGACAAGCGGGCCGGCTACCGTGTCGCCGTTATGGGCGGTGATGCGGATGCGTAGGCCACTGGCGTCTGCGTAAAGCGCATCACCACGGGGTGGGGCTTCTTCGCCTTCGGCAGGAAGGATTCCGCCTGTTTCGCCCTCGGGGGGAGCGAGTGGTTCTTGGGTGGCCTGAAGCTGCGCTTCATAGCCCGCCATTTGGGATTGGAATTGGGCGTCGGTGGAGGCGACGAGCTGCTCAGTGATGGCCTCGTTGAGGTTCGTCTCGATGGAGTACTCGGTGCCGGCGAAGCGGGATTCGCGTACCTCGAGAGCGTTGAGCACACCCAGCTGGATGTACTGGGCGTCGGAAGCGGCCATGATCTGGTGGAGCTCGGCCGCCTCCTTGTCAGTCGTTGTAAAGACACTGGGGAAGTGGACGGACCAGGACTCAGGGACACGGCCTCGGGTGGGGCCTTCCTTGCTCGCCAGGATGTAGCTAAAGATCTCGGTGATCGGGGTGCGGCAGTAGACCTCCTGCCACTGCTCGACAAGGGAGGACCAGACACGCTCTTCGAAGCGACCTTCCTTGCCTAGGCCGCCGGGGGAGTCCCCCATGAGGATTGAGGCGGGCCAACCGGTAGAAGCCTGAAGATCCTTGATGAAGGGGTCGGTGGCGGTGGCGATGTTGCTGAGGGCGCGGTTGAGGAAGTTGATGTCCTCCTCGGTGTCCACGACCATGCCGCCGTAGACGGAGCGGCTGAGGTTGTTGGCCTCCAGGCGCTTGCGGATGTCGCTTTCGTTGCCAGCGGCGACACGGTTGAAGAGGCCGGGGATCTTGTGGACGAAGATGTCGGCGTCAGACGTCATCGACTCGAGGCCGGACATGGCGGTCTCGTAGCGCTTGAAGGCGTTCCACATGAGCTGCAGGACCGATTGGCCCCAGCCTGTGTTGCGGGACCGTAGGTTCCACGGAAGGAACAAGCCGTCGAAGCGAGCGACCCGGGTGTGGTGGATGCGGATGTTGACGTAGTTGCTGTTTTGGTCCGGAGTGAGTCGCTGGCTGGTGGTGATGCGGTAGTGCGAAGGACGGGAGTAGTCGGTGATTGAAACGTCCTCGGGGATCAGCTCGTGCCTACTTAGGGGGACGTAACCGTTGACAGCGCGGAGACGAGCGGGATCGACTGGCTCTTCAGGTTGGAGGCCATCGTCGAGGAGCAGTACGAGGCCGGCGCCGCCATAGAGACGCTGCAGCTTGATGACTTCGGAAAGCGCGAAGTGAAACTGCGTGGCCTGGAGGAAGCGCTCGAATTGGCTGAGGAGATCGGCGCTGTCCTCTTGGGCATCGCCACCGATTTTCAGGGTTGTCTGGTGGCGGAGGATCTCGTCGCTGATGGCGTCGACATAACGGCGGGGGATGCCGTTGATGTAAAGAGCTTCGAGTTCAGCTTCCGAAAGTAAGGCCTGGAAGCCTACGGATGTGGCGATTGTTTTGTCCTTGGTTCCTACACCTAAGCCCGTTAGAACGTTAACTAACGCACCATCGTTCCGGAAGTTGTCTGAAGTAGGAGCAGCCATGGTGCGAACGGGCTCGGGAGAGCTGTGTTAAGTGTAGCGCCCCTGGATTCGGTAACTGTTTTGTGCAGCTGGTAACGCATTTGTGCAGCTGGTAACGGAATCCTGCGGATGGTAACGGACTTGTGCACCTTCGTGCTTAGGGGTGCCCGATAGGCTGAGAAAGCCACCTCGCAGGGCATGGTCGACCATCAGATTGATGGGTCCCGTCTCCTCACCAAGCGTCAGGCCAAGCAACAATTTCGAGAGGGGATTCTCAGTAGCTGGGGATCCCTTTGTGCGTACTGCGGGGAGCCGGGGGACACGTTGGATCACATCCGTCCTCGGTGTCGAGGCGGTGGGAGTGAGCGGGCCAATCTGGTGTGCTGCTGTGCGGCGTGCAACCGAGCAAAGGGCAGCACGCTGGACTGGCAGGAGTGGTTTAGGCAGCAGAGCTGGTGGTCTCCGCACAGGGAGACGGCAATTCAGCTCTGGGTGGAAGAAGCGACTCAGGGCTGGGCAGCAGCCTGAATCGCTACCGAAGAGCGCTGTGCGGCGTACGCTCTCGGTGCATAGACATTAGCGCATTTGTTTAGATGTTGTCGAAGAAGCTGGCAGTTGCTGGAGTTTCGGGGATTAGGGAGCAGGCAAAGGCCAGCGCCATAACAGTGTCGTCATGGGAACCTGCGGCAGCTTCACGAGCTCCGGATTCACGCTGCTGAAAGGCGCGGAGTTCGTCAGCAATGATGCTTGAGGGAAATACGAGTTCGTCGCGCTCGAGGAGGTACAGGATGCGGTCGGTGGCTACCGTTTTGGAAGGGCGGGTCGTGTTGAAGGTTTCGATCGCGTAGTTTGGTAGGACGTGCTGCAGCGCTTCGGCTATCACGGCGCCCATCGCTTGCTTCTCCACGATGACGCGCTGCGGCATGTAGTCCTCAATAAGGGATTTGACATGCTTCAAGCTGTAGTCTGTGCTTTTGCCGTTTTCTCGGTACATGCCAACCACTTCGTAAGGAGTGGTGGTGATGTCGAGAACAAGTGCTACGAAGTAATCCGAGCCACCAGCGTTAGGGTCTATGCCAATGACGTAGTCGCGGTTGACGGTGCCGCACTCGCGCCAGTGGCCGCGGGAGGCACGGGAGATCAGTTCGCTTGGGTAGATCTGGGTGTCGGTGGCTCCGAACTGCAGCTCGTACTCGGAGTTCCATGCCGCCGTGGTCATGCGGCGGGACTCGCGGGTGCGGCGGGCCCAGTCGGGGTCAGCACCGTAGATCGGGTGCTGGGAGTAGTGGATGGCGACTTTGTTCCAGTGGCCCTCAGAGGAGTGCCAGAGCTGGCCGAACCAGTCGAGCTCGGTGTCTGGGGTGGAGACGACGATGACTTTGGCCGCATCGCCCACCATGGAGAGCGTGGGCATGGCACCTCGGTAGAGCTCGGCGGCGCCTTCGAGGAAGGCGGCTTCGTCCATGAAGAGGACGGAACAGCTGGGGATGCCGCGGGCGGCGCGGGGTGAGGCGGGTAGGAAGTACAGCGTGCCGCGGCCTTCGAAGGCGAGCTGGGTGGTGCTGTCGGTGAGGTAGCGGATGGTTTCACCGCGGAGGCTGTTAGCCATGGCGCGGACGCGGCGTCCGAGCTCGGAGGCGTCTGTTTGGGTTTTGGAGAAGACGACGGCGGCGAAGCCTCGTTCGGTGAGGGCGCGGCAGAGCAGGTAGTTGCAGACGGTCTCGGAGACGCCGGTTTGGCGGGACTTGTTGACGATGGTGTTGGGGTTGGCGTTGATCGACCTGATCAGATCGATTTGGTAGGAGTAGGGGTCAAAGGGGGCGACGGTGCCGCTGGTGCGGATCCACGTGCGTTGGGCGAAGGTCGGCCAGTTGTCCACCGTGGGTAACCGGGACACCGGTTCGCCGGCTTCGTAGGTGGCTGCGCGGGCTTTGCGCTGGGCAAGCTCGAGCTGGAGGCGTTCGACGCGGCGGCGGAGCGAGGATACGGAGGACATTGCGCCGGGTCAGTCGGAGTCGAGGATGTTCAGCAGTAGAGAGTCGTCGTCTTCGTCGACTGCGGCATCAAGGAGTAGCTCGTCGTCCTCGGTGGGGTCGATGGGGGTGGCGTTTGTGGCGGCGTCTTGCGTGGCGGTGAAGCGCAAGAGCTGACGTTCGAGGTCGTTGATCTGGCGCTCGAGGATCTTGCGCTCTTGATAGGCCTGTGCACCTGTCATCAGGGTGCGGGCGGCGGCGATGCGATCTGCGGCGCGGGCTTCCTCGTCATTGATGATTGCGGCTAGGACCTCGATGGCGGCTGGGATGGTGCTGATGTTCATCCCGCCGGTCTCGGAGAGGAGTTCCTGCTGGATGCGGGTGACGGCGCGCTGGACGGCGGGGCGCTGCCTCCACATGTAGATGGCCTTTTCAGAAACGCCGATCTTGCGGGCGACTTCGCGAACGGTGGTGCCGCGCGCAAGGTAGCTGGCAGCAATGCGCTGCCGTTCATTGAGGCCATCGGGGCCGTAGACGCGATCAACCACGGGGAGTAAAAAGTTCCGATAAGTTCAGACTACAGGATAAAAGTGCAGGTTGGATTGAACTGGATCAGACGCGCGCCGTGGTGATGGCTTCCGGCTGATTCTGGTATTTGCCGCTGCGGTCGGAGTAGCTGGTCTCGCAGGGTGCACCTTCGAAGAAGAGGGCTTGGACGATGCCTTCGTTGGTGTAGATGCGGCAGTCTGCGCCTGAGGAGTTGCTTAATTCCAGCGTCAGGTGGCCGTGCCAACCGGCTTCGCCGGGGGTTGTGTTGGCGACGATGCCACAACGGGCGTAGGTGCTTTTACCTATGAAGAGGCAGGTGATGTTGGCGGGGATGCGGAGGTGCTCTAGAGCGACGCCCAGACCGTAGGAGTGGGCGGGTAGGACGAAGTAGGCGCCGTTCTCGTCTTCGTTGAGTACCGCGCTTTCGAGATTGAGGGGGTTGAACGCTTTGGGATCCATGATGGAACCCGGAACGTGGCGGAACACGAGGAACTCTTTGGGGGAGAGGCGCAGGTCGTAGCCGTAGGAGGAGCAGCCGTAGCTGAGGAGTTTTGTTTCTTGCCAGCCGCCGGTCTCGGTGGGGAAGCGGTGGGCGCGGATCAGGTTGGGTACGAAGGGGGTGATCATGCCGGCGGTGGCGGCGGCACGGATCCAGGTGTCGTTTTTAAGCACGGGAGGCGTGTTAGAGATTTGTGGTGCGCGGGCGGCCGCGCTTGGGGGACTGCTCGAGATCGGCTGCCATCTCTGCTGCTGCCCGTAGCATCGTACTGAGAGGAATGCCGCGGATAGAGCGCTCGGCCATGTAGCGGACGGCAAGTCGGTAACCGTGCGAAGCATTACCCATTCCAAGTTGACGGGCAAGGTTGACTTCTTCGTCTGTAACCGTGATGCTTAGCGTTCGACCACGGGCTCTTTTGGGTTTTTCCATGACTAGGAAACTGGGGTGTCTGTTACGTGGGACCACCGCTTCGCCTTGACGATGCGGTATACCGTGGATGTGTGTATGCCATACCGTTTGGCTATCACCTTGTAGGTGTTGTCTTGCGCTAGGCGGCGGATGTCGCGCACGTTCTGTTCTGTCAAAACGGAAAGATGATTGTCCTCTCCGCGCTTAATTTGCCTGGGGTGTACTTCACGCACTGGAACTAGGTACGTCTCCATCGTGATGTAGCGTTTCGCGCAGTCAAGGCAACGACAGTACCTTTTGGTTTCGTTGCCTCGGTGCTGCGTACACGTCACCCGAGTGCTGGTACTTTTACACTTCGGGCACTTCATCGAGCTGCTCCGCTTTGACGCTGTGCTTCAAGATCCAAGTTGTCAGCTCGGCTGCTTCGTCTTCAGTGACTAGGCGTTCCAGCTCAAGTCGGACAATGCGGTCGGGTTCAACAATCAAGCAGATGCGTAGGACGCCTTTGCACTCAATGCCAAGAGCTTCAAGCAGTCCTTTGATTTCTTGGCTGTGGCCTGTGAGGTAATTCATTCGGGGGTGGATTGGTACTGCGGAGGCCAGCGGCCCTGTTTGTCAGTAAAACCGGCCTCGTGCAGGAACTGCTTGGCGGCGGTGGCGTCGCCTTTCATGGCGCGTTCCAGCGGGCTTGGGGCTTCAAGCGCGTCGGCTAGGTCTTCGAGGGTGCGGGCTGGTACGCCGTACCAGCTCTCCATGTCGCCGTATTGAGCATCGGTGTCGGCCAGGTGGCGAAGCACGGCGGCGATGCCGTGGCGGATGCTGGTGTGGCGGCCTCCGTGATAGGCGCCCTCGGTAAACTCGTCAAGTATGCGGTCGGCGCGGGCGTAGCTAGTCATGACCGCCCCCACTTAGCAAGGACGGCTCGGGCGTAGGCTGGTCAGTGACAGAGACCGGTTCCCTGCTGCCAAGCACAGCCGGTCCATCTGGCTCAATGACGGAGCGGTCCCAGAGAGCAACCGCTCGCAGCCCTGCAAGCCAGCTCTGATCGGCGCCGCATGGTGCGGCGTTTTTGAACCCTTCCCAGTAAGCAGCTTTCAGCTCCTCATCCGTCGGCCCCTGCGGATCCGGCTGGGCTAGGGCGGCACGGGCTTGTTGCACCAAGGGATCGTCGCTTGGTTCCGAGATAACAAAAGTGTCTTCGTAGCTGGCCAGCAGCTCAGCGCAAAGCGCTCGGAAGTCAGTCATCGAGGGCCTCTAGCGCAAAGCGGATGGTTTCAAAAGCGTCGTCAGGCAGTGCTAGTCCGTCCAGTGACTTCAACGCTCGCTCCTTGCGCGTCGGCGGCTTGGGGCGCATTGCCTCTTTCAAAGATTCACCCATTGGAATAATCTTTAGATGCGGTTCATTCAATGCATTGTGATCTAGCCATTCTGCATCTTCCGCAAGTTGTTGGTCGGCGCCCCATTGGGCGGCGCGGGTGGCGATGTGTTCGTCGCTCAATGCAACTCGAACTGGTGTTCCTTCATGCCAGATTTCGGCCAACCACTGCTGCACCAGCTCGGGCGGCGGTGTAATTGAATCAGCCATCGAAACTCTCCTCACTTCGATGCTAGCAGGCAGAAGACCTGCGCTGGCTTGTTGTCATAAAGCCGTTCACATGCCTGCCACTTTTGGGGGAACCACCACCAGGCTGTTGCAACCATCAGTAAAAGCACTAGGACAATGGCGCCAAGTGCTGTGTAGTCGTTAAGGCTTTTCATGGTAATTAGTTCTCCTCACTAATGTTGTTGGTGGGTGTGCCCCAGCGGGCAAGGGCTGCACGGATTGTTTCGCTGAACTCTTTGGCCGTAAAGCATCTCCGCCAGCCATGAACCTCGGGGTCCATTTCTTCTAAGGGCACCTCCTTAGCAGCGTCCGCCCATTGTTCAATCTCCTCGTCCGTCGGCGCCACCGGCTCGGGCTGGGCCTCCAGGGCGGCGCGGGCTTCAGTCGCCAACGCATGAGTTTCGCGGCGATCATCCATCAAGAGCTGTCGGTAATGATCCAGCTCGTCAGCCATGCGGGCGCACAGTGCGCGGTAGTCAGTCATCGAGGGCCTCCAGGGCGCGTGCGATGGTGGCGAAATCGTCATTGTTGTGTGGATTCCAATTGCGGTGCATGGCCTCCAATGCCTGCTCCTTCAAACTCGGCGGCTTGGGGCGTCTGGCGGCGCGGAGGGCGTCAACAAAGTCAAACCCTTGTTTTACCAGTAGTTCACAGCACGCCTCCAGCTCTTGATCCGACCCCCATTGGGCGGCGCGGGTGGCAAGAGACTGTGAAAATGTATCTTTGGGGTTGCTTACTGCTTTTCCTCGCCACTGCTGCACCAGCTCCGGCGGTGGGGTGATGGGGTTAGTCATCGAGGGGCTCCAGAGCTACGCGAAAGGTTTCGCGGCCGATGCCGAAGGTGCCCCAGAGTTGCCAGTAGCGGTCGGCTAGCCATTGCCGCTCGGATGGTTGGCTGTTGACCCACCAGAACGGGCCGATGTAGCCGTGGTCGCATGTGATGTGAATCATTGTTCAGCCCTGTTTAGGGCGCGAAGAAGGCGAGATAGACGGCGGGAGAAGCGCTTGGATTGAGCGCGGTCATAGGTGGTGGTGTGCCAGTCACCGCAGAGAGGGCAGTGGTAGGGGGAGCCTGGATAATGGCCGCGGCGAAGGTGGGCGGCCGCGGCCTGGCGGTTGAGGTGAGGAATCTTGGTTGCACACATGGCGCTGGCGCGCTCGAGGAATGCGTCATCAGATAAGGAGAGGGGATCGATGTGAGGGGTGGTGGACAAGCGCGTCAGTCGAGATTGGACTTGGATTTAGGTAGTGCTGGAGTGTCTGTAGCTGATGTAAGGGCGGCGCGGTCGATGGCGGTCGCTAAGTCCGCGGAAGCGGAAAGTAGGGGGCCTACTACAGGAGCGAGCTCGGAACAATAGCGGGCGCAGGCGGTCCAAAAGGTGCTGTTACGCATGGGTTCGGAGTTGGGTTAGGGATGTGTTGATGAAGTCCGATGGGGTTGAGCCTGGGCGGGCTGTAATGGCCTCCGTTAACCAGGCCTTGTTGTCGGGGGTAAGGGTGACGGTGATGGTCAACGCGCGGTTGTCGCGGCGCATGTCTTTGCTTGCGCGGGAGGCGGCCAGGCGACTGGACGCGGAGCGGTAGCGGTCTAGGTCTGCAGAGGTGAGCAGGCCGTGGCAGACAGCACGCTGGACTCTGTTGAGGATTAGTTGACGGGAGACGCCGAGCTCGGTGGCTATGTCCGTCCATTTGACGAAGCCTTGAGCGGCGTAGTGACGCTCACAGCGTTCTATCAGGTCGATGTAGATGTCGGTGTTAACGCGAGCCATTAAGGAGTAGGAAGGTAAAACTGGACGACTTTTAGCTGCCAGCCGAGCTTTTGCAGGGCTATGGCACGCTGGGTAGCTGTTGTCCAGAGGACGAAGCTTGTAGCAAGTTCGGGGCGGGGGACCACTGTGATCGGGTGGTCACAGAGGCCGTGGCAGGCCAGCAGATAGCCGTCGTCACACAGGAGTGTGTAGCGAAGGCGCTTGGAAGGTGCCGGCGGGGTAGTACCGGCTGATGAGCCCGCGGGAGCGGAGATTTGCGTTTGCATCCAGGATCTCGGATGGGGTGGCGTAGGTGCTGTACAGGGGGACGCCAGTCACTGTGTTGTACAGGTCGTACAAGGCGAACGCAGGGGAAGCCATGCCAAAGATGCGGCGGGACCGTGAAGGAAAAACAGAAGTGACCGGCTGGCGTCAGGCGCCCAGGAACAACCGGCTAAACCAGTCTGACAGGCTGGCTAGGCGTCGGTGTCCAGGTGATACGTGCTTTCATCTGCCAGCTCTGTGAGGTCTGGGGCGGCGTCATAGGCGTTGAGCAGCGTGTGCACGAACTGGGCGACCTTGGCGATCTCGAGGGCCTGGTGGATCCAGGCGGGGTCGATCTCGTTGTTGTCCTCGATGAGGCGGTCGATCTGGACGCAGGCGGTGTTGTTGAAGCAGCGCCAGAGGACGGTGATGAAGCAGATGCAGTCCATGAAGGCCGCATCGCTGAGCTCGCCTTTGGTTAGCTCGGTGTGCAGCACGTCGATCAGCTTGCGGTGTCGCGGTTTGAGCTGGTCGTAGTTCGCGAACATGTCGCGCACTGAGCTGTTGCTCAAGTGCTCGAAGAGCGCCTCAGGGGTGTCAGGGATGGGCATGGGGCGCGAGCACCTGGTAAAAGAGTAGAGGACATCAGATCAGAGCAAGGCAGGCGGAGCGGGCGCGGTCGATGCGCTTGGCGCTGGTGCCGCCCCAGAGGGATTCGAGGCGGGCGCGGGCGCGCTCGGTGGAGTCCTTATTGCGGCCGGCGTCGTGGGTTTCGTACTGGGTGATGGCGTTGTAGAGGGCGTAGGCGGTGCCGCGGATACCTGGGATGTCGAGGCCCAGGCCGGTGGTGCCGGAGTAGTGGCTGCGGATGGTGCCGATCTCGGGGAGGTCGTTGAGTTCGCGGGGGCGCTTGTCCTTGGTGGTTTTGTCGCGGATGGGGGTGTCCAGCTTGTCGGAGTAGGTGGATTCGAGGATGCGGCGGGCGATCTCGGGGGTGAGTTTGAGTGTGGTGAGGGCGCGGAGTTCGGTCATGGACTGGGAGAAGCTGCGGCGCTCGAGGTCGATCAGGCTCGGGAGGGATTCGGCGAAGGCGGTGACGGAACTGGTGTGCTTGCGGCGCAGTCCGTGGCCTTCGAGGGTGGCCTGGTTGACGGCGCGGCCGGTGAGGTAGTTGAGCTGGTTGGCGCAGGCCAGGCGGACGTCGGAGAAGAAGACGCCGAAGCCGGAGCTGCCGTCGTGGCTGTTGAAGAGGTGGAGGTAGCGGCGGACTTTGTCGCCGGGGAGGACTTCGGCCTCGGTGTTGATGGTGGCGCTGGCGAAGACGCGGCGGCCTTCGCGGATTGAGAGGACCGTTTCGATCTTGAGGTCTTCGCGGAGGTAGTCCAGCAGGTTGACCAGGGCGCTGTTCTGGACGGGGGTGTAGCCGGAGCCGTGGATGCCTAGGCAGGTGTCGTTGTCACTGCGGACGATGGCGCAGTGGTCGGGGGACTGGACGGGGCCATCGGCGCCCATGTAGCTGATGGGGCGTTGGTCTGCGGTCCAGTCGAGGCCGGCGATGGCGAAGGCTTCGGATGCGGAGGCGTTCTCGGGGACGATGGTGCCGAGTTGGGCGGTGAGAGGGTTGACGGCGTAGCCGCGGTCGCGGTAGCGGCCGTAGACCATGGGGCCGGTGCCGTTGGAGGCGTAGGCGGTGGAGACTGCGTTGGGTGAGGCCTGCATAGAGGTGAAGTGCGGTTGGGTTTGGGTTGCGTTGATGACGGAGGCGCAGCCCTCCGGGGGATTAGGCGGTGGCCGGGGCGTTGGGGTAGGGGTCTAGCTGTGGGATGCCCACGTCTAGGGCCTCGTAGTGGTAGTAGGCGCTGTGCCAGGCGGTGTAGGTGTCGACGTCCTCGGGGAAGGGGAGGCCCTCGTCGGCCCAGTCGGATTCGGGGGTGCCGTCGTGGGAATACCAGCCGCCTTCGTCGGCTTCCCAGCCGGCGGCATAGCGGAGGGCTTCGACGCGGGCGTCCTCGGCCATGGCGGCCTCTACTTGGGGGAGGAGGTCGTACCAGTTGGGGTGGATCTGGACCATGGCCAGGTTGAAGGCGGGGTCAGTCATGGCTGCCCCTGCGGTAGTCAGTCATAGAGGCGTGAGCGGGAGGGCTTCGCAGACGGGGCAGATGGTGCGGCGGCTGTAGCGGCAACGCTCGCCGTCGCGGGCATAGCGTTTGTTGAACGCGCGGGCCCAGGTATCGGCCTCGGCTTTCGTTGGAAAGGGGCCAAACATGTAGTCGATGCGGCCGTCTTCGTAGAAGACCACTACGAATTGGTGGGCGTGGGTTGGGTAGTCGGGAACAGAGGACTGACGGTGGAGGTCGTTCATTCGCCTAGGTGCACCAGGTGGGTTTCGAGGTAGTGCTGCACTCCAGCTAGGTGTTGCAGCTGGGTGTCGCGGTGGTGCCGGGCTCGGGTGAAGGCGTCCACTCCTTGGGTGTAATAGTCGCGGGCATGGAACTCGATGCTTTGGAAGGCGCGGATTGCGGTTTGCAGGGCGCAGTAGGCGGCTGTGTAGTCGTCGTTGAGCATCTTGCGGCCGGTGCCGTTCAGGTGCACGGTGGGCAGGGGGAAGTCAGCCATAGAAACAGGTGAAGGCGACAAAGCGTTTTGGGGGGTAGAGGGCTTCGAAAATGGACCAGGCGGCGACGCTGTTGGGGGCGGTAACTGTGACTCGCTGGATGAGGGCGGCGTAAAAGGTTGTGGTGAGGCGGGCAAAGGTGAATTGGTACATGGGCTAGGACTCGATGCTGTAGAAGCGCGATCCGGGCCCGAACTCGGTGATGAGGTGCTCGAAGGCTTGATTCAGGCGCGCCTTGTTGCGGTCGTCACCGTGGAACCAGGCGCGGGCAAGGCGTTCGCAGAAGCCGCCACCGAAGCGCTCGATGGAAACCCAGGTGTAGTGGAGCTCTGTGGGGGTGAGGTCGGTCATGGCTGGTAGCGAGAAGAGAGGGAGACGTAGGTGGTGGGGGTGTCGGTGGCGAGGCCTTCGGCCTGCTCACGGTCTTGGATCTTGCGGAGGGCGAGCATGGCGGCCTCGGTTTCGGGGGTGTAGGTCCAGTTGTGGCGGACTTTGCGGGTGACGACTAGGTCGCCGTGCTCGATGCGGTCGATGTTGAGCTGCACCATGCGGGTGCAGAGCCATTGGCGGTGAGCGGTGAGCTCGGCGGTTAGGCGCTGTGATTCGAGCTGGACGGCGTAGGCCTTGGAGAGGCGGCGGCCGACGGTGCCGGTGGGGCTGTAGGTGCGGGTGTTGCGGACTTGCATAGGGGTGAGGGAACAGGTGGAGTTTGGCACGTTTGCGTGAAGAGCGCAAGGAATCTAGTCGTCTAGCTCTAAATACTGCGCGTGTGCTTCGGCCCATGCAGGTGCGTGGGCCTGTATGTGTGCATGGCACTCGTCTAGGCAGTGGGAGATGTAGTCGGATAGGGGGGCGAAGTCGCCGTGGGCGTCCCAGACGACGCGGTAGCCCGCACCGTCGGCTTGGATTACGGCTACGCGGAGGTCTTCGCTGTAGGCGAACTGGACGAGGTGGGCGGCGACCTCGGGGGCGGGATCGACAAAGTCGATGGTGATGCGGTAGCTCATGGGCCGGGGTAGGTGGTGAGGGTGCGGGCGGCGTGAGAGGGGATGGACTTCGGGGTGGGTGAAGCTTCGCGGCGGCCGTAGTCGATTGCCATGGCGGCTAGAGCCAGGCCGCAGAGGAAGCCGATGCCGTGCTCGATGGTGAGCTGGGTCCACCGCTGGCGGCGGGTGGCACGGGTGCGGGTGTGGCAGGGACGTGGGGGAGTCATGTCACTTAGAGGTGAAGGAGGCGGCACGGGTGCCGTGAGCGGGGATGCCGTAAGCGCCGGTGGTGCCGTCGCAAGCGAGGCAGGCGGAGCACGTTGTGGCGTGACCGGCTTCCTCGGAGGCGGGGCAAAGGGTTACACCAGCGGGGAGGGGCTCACCTTTGGGGACTACGAGGTAGGGCTGCCAGCCGTGGGCGGTGGCGTCGAGGTAGTCGCGCATTCCGTGGCACGAGGCTTGGAGGAACTCGCGGTAGCCCTGGGCGGCGGGGCGGCGCCATTGGGCGGTGTAGCCCGTGTGACCGGCGACCTCGTGGAGGGCGGAGCGCCAGACGTGCTCGGGGACGCAGAAGGGGTCACCGGCGGAGCCGATGCGGAGGATGCGGTCGGTGAAGACGGAGTAGCTGGGGAGGGGGGCGTAGCCGCCGCGCTTGTAGCACTTCCAGACGCTGAGGGGCGCCTGGTACCAGAGGACGTAGCAGGTTTTCTGGACGAAGTGGGTGCAGCCGCCGCAGACGGAGATGTTGGAGCCGTCGCGGTAGCCGACGTTGGGGGCGATGTCTTGGCGGAGGATCCAGGTTTGGAGCATCGCGCCGGTCTTGCCGTTGTCGGTGGTGTCGGTGATACCGGTGACGATGCAGACGATCGGGGCGCCGTCGATGGGTGAGGGGCCCTCGTAGAGGATGTAGCCGTTGGGGTTGTACTGCATGGTGGGTCAAACGTCGGCGATGGTGCGGCCGGTGGCCCGGACCATTTCGGCCACGGCTTCGATGTGGTCGGATGACCAGTCCGCGGCGGAGAGCAACTCCGCCACGGCGTCGAGGGCTTGTGTCTCGGGCAGGACGGGGCGGCCACGCTCTCGGGCGAGGTCGCTCACCTCGCTGTCGGACATGGTGTCGAGCTCCTCCCATTCGGCCTCGGTTAGGGCCTCGTCAGGGACCAGAACGCAGTGCTCGGCGGCGAGCACAGTGCCGGAACAGATGTCGATGATTAGCGTCATGTCAGTGGCGGCGGATGCGGTCGATGGTGATGTCGGCAGGTGTTTCCACACCTAGGACGTGGGTGTTGAAGTGCTCTATGGCGTCTTCCATGTCGACGCATTCGGTGATGTCGGTCCAGCCGAACTTGCCGGAGGGATTGGACCAGGAGATGGTGAAGGTCAGCATGGTTAGCGGGAGCGGCGGGCGAGTTCGTCGGCGTAGGTGAAGGCTTGGTCCTCGTAGTAGCCCTCGCGGACTGGGTTGAAGTCGCGGAGGTTGCGGGCTGCTTGGCGGCAGTCAGCGATGGACCATTTGAGGGCGTGGGTGTCGAGGGTTTCGGCGTGGGCGCGCCACTTGGCGAAGTCCTCGGGGGTGGCGTAGTCGGGGCGCATGGTCAGATTCCGAGATAGAGGTAGTCGTAGGCGCCGGGTTCTTCGGCGCAGTTGCAGGCCCACGTCCAGAGGACGCGTTCGCGGTTGGCGTTGTGGTCGCAGAGGTCAGAGCGGTCCCATGCGCCGAACTCGCGGAGGTATTCGCGGAAAAGCCAGGCGGGGCCGTCGAAGTCGAGACGGCGGACCCAAGCGGCGACATCGGCGGTGCGGTCACCGGAGCCGGAGCAGTCGGCGACGCACTCGGGTGGGAGTTGGCGGCGGGAGTTGCGGCCTTGAAACCAGGCGTTGCGGTACATAGGTCGGATGCTGAGCACAGCTTGAGGGTGGAGAGGTGAAAGCACCTCAGCCAAAAGACCCCCGGACGCAGTGCGCCAGGGGGAACTTCTGGGAGAGATGGTTTGGGTGTGTTGGGCAGAGCCTTATGCCCATTGCCACGGTCGACACACGGCGACCGCTGCTAGGTATCACCTAGCCGGGAGTATGTTTCCCAGTATTGTCCTAACCCGTACCACCTAAGACGCTCTGAACCTGGCCCATAGAGGTGCTGCGTTACCGGCTGTGAGACACAGCTATCACGCATTGACGTATGGGATTCTCAAGTTCTCACGCTCTACCCGGAGATGGGGGGAGAGGATGAAGATACGCATCGCCGAGGGCCTTACGGAATAGGAGCAAGCACAGCGGGTCCACCTTGGTCACCTCACGGGTGACTGGCTTTGACGGCTGAGGCTGCTGGTGTGGGCGCTTTTTCCCTGCGAGGGCGTCGTCGCGTCCTTTGACGGAGGAGCATTGCAGCTCCCTCCACACTCTGGCTACCTTCCCTGGGGGGATCGGTCGATTCAGATCAGTGCGATCCAGTCTCTGTGCTCGCTAGCCGCCAAGCGCCCTGAGGCGGAGGGATTCGCGATGAGACCAGGGGACACACGTCACCTGTATCAGTAGGTTTGCGCGGCATCCCGCCGCGTCTCAATCAGAGGCACTTAACGCATAGGCTCAGGTCGTTTGACGTGATTTAGGTTTGCACAGATCGGGTGACCTGTCAACCCCTCCGGAGGGGGGATGGGTTGCCACACCCGTCCCGGGGAGAGCTGACCAGGGGTCTAGGCTCTACAGGCCGGTTGGATGGGTCCCCCCATTGTATGCACAGATCGGGTGACCTGTCAACCAACCGGTCCGGTTGAGCGGCTGCCGCCGGTCCGGTTGGTCCCCCCATTGTAGAGCACAGAACGGGCGATGTGTCAAGCAATCCGCCGGAGAGGCTGTGAGACGAGGGAAGGAAACGCGCATCATGCGCGCGTGAGCCCAGTATGGCACGGCCGGGGCGAGGGGTCAAGTGTCTCAGATGAGTCTCATGTGTCTCATGTGAGTGACTTGCGTCTCACTGAGTCTCGCGTGAGTCCAGCCCTGTGTCTCAGGTGAGACTGGGCTTAGTACTACATGTCGGGGGCCTGGTAGAGAAAAAATGTATATATATGTACGCGTTATCTGTCTGTGAAATCAGAGTGATATAAGCGCTCTAACCTTTGAATCACGTATTCTTTAGTGTTAATAGGGGGCAGTTCTTCGTTGGGGTTGTGCTGTATAACTACAATTTTGTCAATACGAGGACTGCTCGCTAATAGGCGAAGCATCCACATCTCATAAAAACGTAGGGGGCGTATGGGATGTTTACTCATGTCTTTATTCAGTAAACACGTCCCAGTTAAAGACGAGCTCCGAACGGAGGCGTTGGAGAGCGTGCTTGTACATGGTGGATACGCGGTGGCGGCTAATGCCGAGCTCGGTGGATAGCTGCTGGAGAGTGCCGCTTTCGAAGTGGAGTACCTGCACGATACGCCGCTCTGTTTCGGGGAGCTTTACCAGGGCCCTTTCCAGGAGGATGTCGCGCTCGGTGGTGAAAAGGTCAAGTTCGGGGGATTCAGCCGTTGTTGGGGATGCGGCGGATAGGACCTCCAAGATTGGGGCTTCGTTGCGCATGCATAACGCGTCTATGGAGACGCAGTCGGTAACGGAGGTGGCAAGGAGAACGTCGGTGATGCGTTCGGGGGGTAGGTCGGTGTGGGTTGCGATGAGTGTGATAGAGGGAGCCGTGCCGTGGACTGCGGTGTATTCGTTGATGAAGCGGCGTATTTTGACAACCAGGTCTTGAACGTTGATCGGTAGGCGGATGGTGCGGGAGCTGTTGTAGATGGCGCGGGTGATGGACTGGCGGATCCACCAGTAGCTGTAGGTGCTGAAGGCGTAGCCGCGGGTTGGGTCAAACAGCTCGATGCCGCGGATGAGACCGAAGCTGCCTTCCTGGATGAGATCGGAAAGGTCGAGGCCTCGGTTCTGGTAGCGCTTGGCAAGATGGACAACGAGGCGCAGGTTGGTGCGCACCATGACATCAAGGGAGCGGCTGCCAGCTCGGACGATGTGGCGGGGTGCGGCGGTGCGGTCGGGCTCGGTGGCGCCTGGTGGTGTGTAGTTGACCCATGCCTGCACGCGGTAAGCGTGGCGTAGCTGTGCTTCGCGGGACAGGATTGGGTGTCTCGCAATGTCGTTTAGGTACTGAGTGATGGAGTCCGACATTGCTTATTGGTGTTGTGCGACGTGCCGAGCAAGGGCAAGCTCAAGAGCTGTGTACACCACAGTGCGTAGATTAAGGCTGAGCGTCAGGTCGCCGTTCCAGGTTTGGTTGATCAGAGGACCGAGCTCTTCAGGTGGTAGTAATGCCTGAGCTGTCGCGAACGAGGGAGCCGAGGAGCCAGGCCCTGGCGTGGGCGGTTCCGTGCATACGGGCGAGTTTGAAGTAGGTGTCGCTGTAGTCGGCGGTGACTGGGTTGCGTCGGATGGTTTCGGCGGATGCACTTGAGGTCAGGCGCATGTATTTAGGGATTATGTCAGCTAGGTGTTGGTCCACTGGATGGTTAAAGAGTGAGTAAATTGTCGATTTGAGAGTAGAGCTCGTCTAAAGTTCCAGAGTTGTCGAGGATTTGGGTGAAACTCATTGAGGAATCGTTAGTGCTGTCATTAGGTGGGAGCATAAAATCGAGCCCGCCCTCGGAGGCGTGTTCTGTCGAGCCTTCGACGCCGGGGCGCGTGATTGCCCATAGTTCGGCGCTAGAACCATATAGCAGAGCAGCTTCGTTGAGGAAGCGCATGTCGTCAACAACAATGTTCTCATAGCCATCAGCAATGAGGCGCCTGTAACGGGCAGTCCAGCAGCGGAGCCAGATCTCGGGGTGCACGCACTGCCGGCCCCATTCGGTTCCGAGGGTGCGAAGTAGATGGCGAGCATCTACGCGGTAATCGATCTCGGGGATCGGGGCGTGCTTACATGTGTAGAGCATGTGGTGCGCGCTGTGTGGGCTATAGCCGAAGTTTTCTAGGAGTATGCGGACCATTTCCTTTATGGGTTCGGCAAAACTGAGCCTAGTAAAATTGTGGTTGGTAATTAGGTAGTCGGCGACTGTGGATTTGCCGGAACCAGCTACGGGAGAATAGATACCAATGAGCATGATTAGGGAACGTCGTAAGTTGGTTTAAGTGAAGCTAGCATCCAGTTATATATACAGTTAGCGGCAACTGCATAGACTGGAGGTGGAGTATCGCCGTTGTTAGTAGGATCTCCTAGGATTTTCCATAGTATGCGGGATAGCCGCTTTTTATGGATAACCATTACATTAGGTTCGCTTAATAAGCGAAGTATGGATACTAATGTATCGTAGCTAATCTGGTCAAAATTTAATCCTAGCTTTTTAGTTAACTCTTCGTATATTTCGGATGTTATATCGTCTACCTCTGAGTCCTCCATATGCAAAATATCGATACCTAGCGCAATGCTTCTCTGTGTAAGCGCGGAACCGCCGATCACATTACTGACAAATGAATGCATAAACGTTGACTTTTTCATGCGCGGGCTCGGGTAAAGCACTTGATCCTGGCCTCGAAATGCTGCATATACTGCTGAAGCTGACGGGGTGCGAGTTCTTCGATCTGCGGAGCTTGATCGGGCATAGCTACAACGATAAAAGCTCTAGTTATGTTGAGCCCTTGATTGGCGTAAACATAGTTGGCAGCGGCAGTGTAAGCAGCTACCTGCAAGCTGTACTCGTACATCTTGTTGGGTTTACGTATGCTATCTGCAGTTTTCCAATCAAGCAAAGTGGGCTGTGTACCATCATCGTCCATGTAAGCGATGCAATCAAACGCACCGGAATAACGAAGAGGGTGAAAAACAGCACCTTCTAGCACAAGCGGTTTATCGATTCGATCCAAAAAGGCTCGGCTGCTTTTCCAGTAGGGCGTGTTGAGGAAGTCGAATCCAGGCTCGGTGCCGTCCGTGAGGTAGCGCTCGATGTTGTCGTGGTGGCGGGTACCTCGAAAGCTGGCCATGGAGGTGATGAAATCGGCGCGGACTTCACCGATAGACTCGCGCCACTCCAGTAATCGCGTGTTGTCTCGCGTGTTTGACAAGATGGTGGTGACTGAGCTGCACTGTCCGATGGGTGTGGCGTAAGTACGATTGCCGTCCTTGTCGTGGGATCGAAGAAATTCGTACTTGGGTAGCCCTTGGATGCGTTCAGCTGTCATAAGGAACGCCCTCGATGGGGAGGAGCAGTGCGTTGGCGTCACACCCGAAGACGCGCATGAGATCGGTGAGCACGTTGGGGTCGATCAGTTTGGTTCTACCACTGGCCAAACGCCCTAGCGAATAGGCGGACATGCCAGCGGATTCGGCTACGTCCTTGAGCTTGGCTTGTGTGCGAAACAAGTGAAAGCGAATGTTGCGGCCTAGCAGTTTTGTGGTGTCCATTACGTATGTTAAAAAAGGGGGGCAATTAAGCCCCCCGCTAACTTAGTGGTCAGTTGGTAGATGCGGTAAAAGGATCGCCGCCATCAAAGAGGCGGGAAACATCGCAGTCGAGCTCGTCGTAGCGAGCTTGGATGTCCGCCTTGACTGCTTTTGGTGGAGCGGCTACCAGGCTGTACTCAGTCTTTTTGCCTTCACCAGTTTTACTAATTTTAACGTCGTAACTGGTTGGATCACCGTACTCCTCGTCTTTCATGAAAGTGAACAGACTGTCCATCAAAGTCTTCTGTGTGATCTGAAGGACTTTGAAGTCGTTGGAGCTGTAATCGTAGACAACGCCTGCAATGAAACGCTTGATAGTTTGAAACCCTGCTTGTTCCCGGATGTTCTCCGGAAGATTCTCGGGCTTGCTTTCCCAGCGGACAGGCTTGTTGTCCGTTGTCCAGGCTTCCCAGCCGGTGATTCCGGTACCGAAAAAGCGGACGCGGACTTCTCCTTCAATCTTAGAGGGATTCAGATAGCGACCAGAGCCTGTGGACTCTTTTGCGATTTCATTGATGGATTCAGCTGAAAGAAATGTCATGTGACGGTGTCCTAAGTCGGAGTAATGAAGCGAGGCGGCCTTTAGCATGGCTATACGGCGGTATCCCGTGAATAGTGGATGTAGTGCCGGAAACCAGAGCGTTGAGTTCGGTCTCGCATGCCAATGATGGGGGAACGTAGGCGCGTTGTCAAGGCATCCGAGCAAACTCGCAATAACCAGTGATTCTTATGAGACTTACGCGGATACGTTGCGGGGTTTTAGCGGGCCGGTTACGGTGAACCACGGCCAATAAAAAGCCCCCCACCAGTCGGCGGAGGGCTATGTGGTCTTCAGTTGCCCCAAATAGTAATGGAAAACACGTCAAGTGCAAGTGGCTTAGACCAGCTCAACGGTCCGGCCATCGAATTGCTGCGGAATAATGTCTTCCCTGATTGGTGGACATTTGTTCCGGTAGCCGGTAAAGCGACTTTTGTCAAGGAATGGAGTACAAAACCGCTCAGCCGGGACCTGTGTGAGCGGGCCTATAAGGCGAACTCGGGCTACCACGGTCTCGGGGTGGTTACCGGCGAGTTCAGCGGGGGGCTTATCGCTCTCGACATCGACGGACTCGCGGCCGACGCGCGCTACGCGAGTGCAGCAGCGCAGGGCTACGACGCCTACGGCGCAGAGCGCACAATGTCGTGGACTTCAGGTAAGCCTGGACGCCGGCAGCTGCTGTACAGGGTTCCGGCCTCGCTTGTTGCCGAGCTGCGGCACGTCAAGACGCTGATTTTGCGGCAGGACGGAGTGTGGCGGTTGGGGCACAGCGATGTGGAGCGCCATACCAAGCAAGGGGAGGCCTCCGACACGCAACCGTACGAGGAGGTCGTGCTCCGTTTCAACCAGTGCCAAAGCGTGGTGCCTGGCAGTCCACATCCAGACACCAAAAAGCCTTACCGGTGGCTGAACTACAACGGCGGCAAAGTCGAATTGGTACCTGAGTGGGTGCTCGATGTGCTGCGCAGCTTTCGCAAGCCGGTGCAGTGGCTCAGCGATGCAGACCAGAAAGCTCTTGATGCCGAGCTCGGGGAGACGGCTATCCCTAGCCGGCAGATCCGCGGCTGGTTCTTCAAAGAGGAGGTGCAGAAGATGCTGCGGCCTCGGTTGGCGGATTTGGTGTTTAACCACCCGACCTTTGACAAGTACGGATGGAAGGAGCGCGCTGGGGACAACCCGCAGGGCATGAGCGGCTGCCCCTGGCACGGCGGAAAGAGCGGTACCAGCTTCCAATACTCCATGACATCGGGGTGCTGGGACTGCAAAGCCTGCGGAGTTGGTGGTGACGTACTCGATTTCATCCACAAGACCACTGTGGGGGATCTGTATGCGGAGCGTCCGCAGGGGCCAGACCTCGAGCGCTACGTGGCGGAGATAGCCGGGAAGCTCGGTTTCAACTACCCCGAAGACGCGAGGGCACAGGTCCAGAAAGAGGTTCCGCAGGTGCGGATGTCCTCGGTGGAGTTCTTCGAGGAGCTGGGGCGCATCTACGACACCGAGCGGAATCCGTCTGTTCGTTCGGACCGCATGGCACAGCTGGCGAACGAAACCGGCCGGCGGATGAACGGCAAGGACTGTGAGTCCGCCCTCGGGGAGTACCGCTACAAGAAGTCGGCGGACAGCCAGAACGCAGCGGCGCGGTGGTTCGACGAGGTGGACGACCAGAACTACGTGATTCCGAACCTGCTCGTGAGGCCGGGCCAGGTGATCCTGCACGCCTCTGGTGGGGTAGGGAAGACCTCGGCGTGCCTAGGCCTAGCCAAGGCAGTGCTCAGCGGGCGTCCTATGCGGGTGCGGGGCATCGACGTGAATGTGGTGCAGGGTCCTGTGCTGTGGATTCAGTCGGACCAGACGCTGGCGAAGCTCAAGCGGGATCTGCAGGACAACGACATTGATCCGGCAGATCCCAACTTCCGCGTGATCCGTGGGTTCCAGATCAACCACATGCGGGAGTTCGCGGATTGGGTGCGGAAGTACAAGCCGGTGCTGGTCGTGGTGGATTCCATCGGATCGTGCTCGAGCCGGATGCAGGTCTCGGAGATTGAGAAGGCTTTTGCCACACCGCTCTACTGGTACAACGAGGCCAACGGCAGCCCAGCGGAGGATGGCTTCCCGGCGTGCTCGATCATCTGGATCCACCACGACAACGCCAACGGGGAGGTGCGGGGCAACCGGTACCTGATCAATGCCGTCGATGAGCAGTGGCACCTGCGGAAGCTCAAGGACGAGGAGCGGGATGCGCTGCGTGAACGGGGAGAGACAGCGTCCTCGGTGCGGATGATTCAGATCAAGAAGAGCCGGGCTGGTCGGGAGGGGGATCTGCTCAAGGTGACGCGCGATGAGAACTTTGCGTACTCGGTGGACGACTACACCCCGACGGTGCGGATGGAGGACGAGGGGCAGGGCGATGCTGATCCGTTCACCCTGGTGCTCGACATCGTCAAGCGGGGCTGCAAGGACCAGGAGGCGGCAGAGCGGGCTCGGGTGGGGCTGACGAGGGAAGAGGTGTGGCGGGAGCTCCTGGGGCTCGTGCAGGGGGCGCGTGGGGACCGTGCTCGGGTGCCATCCAAGAAGACCGTAGGGAGGTGGCTGGAGCGATGGGTGGAGGACGGGTTGATGACTAAGGAAAGTGCCCGCAGCGACAAAGGGCAGGCACCCTTGATCTACAGAACCTCGCGTGCGTTGTCTCTAAATTCGTGTCTTTTGTCCGCACCTACCCCAGAGTTCTTCCAGGGCAAGGGATCTAGTGCGGACATCGGTGCGGACATGAAAGAGTTTGTCCGCACTGAAGAGGCGATCACCGAGCCTGGCGCACCTCTACCGGAGTCGCGGGCGGTCGAACCGGAATTCAGTGCGGACACGCAGAAATCTGTCCGCACCAAGAATCCAGTCACCGAGAGCGATCTCGGGGCAGTGCGGACAGAAGACACGCCCACAGGCACTACACGCGCGCACGCGCGCGAGGAGCCCGAGGATGGGCCGACCTGCTGGGAGGCGGAGCCCTATCCCACTGATTGGTGAGCCGGTCAGGGGAGCTCGACGTTTTTAATGTTGGGTAGGTCACGCAACAGCAGTTGCGCGATGAAGGCCCTAGACTCAAAGTGAGACTTCATCAAGCTTTTTGTTAGGGCTTTTAACTCTGCTATATTTGTACAGTCATCGATCTGTCTTATCGCTGTCTCTTGCGCAAAGCTGAGGGAGAGCTTGTCCATCCACTTACCGCATCTAAGCAATTATGCCGTCAAATGCCACACTGCAATACCGGCGGGCTTTGGCAAACGTCGACTTTGACTTCATCGCCGGGCCGCAGCATGTAACGCTGTTGCAACGGCGCCTAACCGAGCTCGGAGAATCCGCAAACGTTCTGGGCGTGGATACAGAGACCACGGGGCTTGATCCGCTCGTGAATCGCGTGCGTCTCATTCAGGTCGCGTCTTGCGACTACGCCCTTGTGGTGGATCTGGCTGCGTGGCGTGAGGGTGAAGAACGCCAGGTGGACTGGCAGAGGTCGGGCTTGCGTGAGCTGCGCGCGCTGCTGCAGGGCCCTGTGCTCAAGGTTCTGCAGAACGCGGCCTTTGACTTGAACTTCTTGCGAGGAGAGGGCATAGAGCTCGGGGGGCCGCTTTTTGACACCATGGTGGCCGCCAAGATCGTGGGCAACGGCAGCGGTGGGAAGAACGACCTAGGCAGCATTGTCAGGCGTCAACTGAATGTGGAACTACCCAAGGAGCTGCAGAAGGCCGATTGGGACGGGAAGATCAGCGAAGAGATGCTCCAGTACGCAGCACGAGATGCGGCATGCCTACCGTTGCTAGCTCCAAAACTTAAGGAATCGTTACAACTTCAGACGCTTACGTCCTCGGTGTCGTTGTGGGACGTATTTGAGTTGGAGATGAAAGCGCTGCGGCCTATTGCATTTATGCAATGGAACGGCTTTGGGTTTGATGATGCTGCGGCTGCGAAGTTAGAAATTTCATTGAACGATAAAGTCGAGACGTTGAAGAATAGCTTTCTCGAAGCGCTAGATGCAGCAATCCAACGTGAGAATCCAAACAACCCCTCCGTGTGGTTGCCGCGCGAAGGTACAGGGTTCAATACACGGGAGAAGGACTCAGGTTCGGTGAGATTGGGTACAAAGATGCGCAAGGGATTTAATCCGAGGTCGCCTAAGCAGATGGCGGAGCGGTTTGAGCAAGCTGGGATACTTCTGCCCCGGGACGAAAAGGGGGAACCGAGCCTGGACCAGAATTTGCTGGCGTTCCTGCGACACACGTACGAGCTCGTGGATATGTACATGGCGTGGAAGACAGCTGCGACTCGTGTATCTCACGTTGAGAAACTGCGTGAGTCGGTAGGACCGGATGGGCGGATCCATGCCAACTACAGGCAGATGGGCACGGAGACAGGAAGGCTTAGTTGTTCAACGCCAAATCTTCAGCAAGTGCCGCGGGAAGCAGAGTTTCGGAGACTGTTCCGCGCTCGGGATGGTTACAACTTGGTTGTGGCGGACTTTAGTCAAGTGGAGCTGCGTGTGGCGGCAGAGTTATCCGGAGAGGAGCGCATGCTGGCTGCATATAGGGCGGGACGCGATTTGCACACCGAGACCGCCGCACTTATTACCGGTAAGGATGCTAGTGAGATTACGAAAAGCGAGAGAACATCGGCTAAGCTATGTAATTTTGGACTTTTGTATGGGGCAGGTGCTGTTACTCTGAAGAAACAGGCTGTTGCTCAGTACGGAATAGATATGGAATTAACGTATGCTCAGCAGTTGGTGGAAGGATTTAGAGAAGCGTATCCCCAACTGTATAAGTGGCAAACAGAGGAAGGTAACAAGCGTACTGAAGGTGTGTTTACTAGGTATGGACGCAGAAGATTATTAAAAGGATTTAACGATAAGTACACTACTAGAATCAATACACAAGTTCAGGGAACAGCCGGCGATATTGCTAAAATTGCTATTGCGATGGTATGGAAAGATATTAAAGAAGCTACTAAGGGAGAGGCGGTACTGATCGCCATGGTGCATGACGAGATTGTGCTTGAGGTGGAAGAAGCGGCTGTAGATAAGTGGAAAACTAAGCTGGCAGCGGCCATGGAAGCAGCTGGTGCAGTAGTTTGTAGCCAAGTGCCTATTGTCGCGGAAGCTTCATCCGGTGATACATGGGCAGACGCGAAGTAGTGGTGTAGGATATGACAGCACCGTTTTACTACCGATGCTCACAGGACAGGAACTGCTTTCTTTTGTCGATTCGAACTCCCAGCTGGACCAGGCTGAGCTAGCTAAAGCTGCTGGTTACTACCGCATTACCGACGGAGGTAAGGAACGGCTGCTGACCAAACAGATGTGCGAAGCACTGCTGGAAGCTAAGGGGGTATCCATTAAGAGCGGGAAGCGCCCAGGTAAAATCGCGCAGTTTGCGACAACCGTTCACCGGAACGGGGTGATTCTGGTGGGTAAGACGTACTCGGAAAAGTTCGGTGTGGAGCCCGGTGACGTGCTCGACATCGTGATCGAGGACGACGCGATCCGCCTTGTCCCTAAAGGCGCTCAGGTGACCAAGCCCAAAAGCAAGGCTCTGGCAGCTTGATGGCAGACTGCGACACGCGTTCTAAGTTGTTGGCTCGGCTTACGCGTCTCGCAGAACGGTTACCTAATGGGCTCCTTTACCGCTTGGTAGAGGATGCCCAATTTTTTTATGACTGGAATTTGAAGAAAAAACAGGCACGCAAAAGTTCTAGGATTTCGCAGCTGCGCAATTGGGAAACAAAAGCAGAGGATAATTATTGGAAAAGCGTCAGAGACCGTATTGGGTAAACTGAACAAGACTCGTCGCCGCTTCGCGGTTGGTTTTATGGCTTCTCGTTCTCGGGGGTATGCGAACACTTGGGATGGTGTGCTACAGGCGGCCCGAGCAGCAGGGGCAAAGTATCCCGAACTTGTGGCGGCGCAGTGGGCGCTCGAGAGCGGCTGGGGTAAAGAGACTTCAGGTAAGCACAATTACTTTGGGCTGAAAGGCGCTGGTACTTCGACGAACACGCAAGAGTTTGTGAACGGTGAGTTTGTTACTGTACGGGATTCTTTTTTAGATTTTGAATCTCTAGGTAACTGCGTTAATTACCTGGTTGAACGCTGGTACAAAGATTGGAAATCGCATAAAGGTGTTAATCATGCGACCAATCGGGAAGACGCGGCTAAGTTGCTTGTTGTAGAGGGGTATGCAACAGATCCGCAGTATGCACATAAGTTGATCAAGTTGATGAATGAAAAGGCTTCGACCAACGCGCAGTCTCACAGTGAGACACAGGAATCCAAGCCTGCCACTATGCAGATCGAGACTAGGCAGGAGACGGCCCTGAAAAAGAAGCCAGAGCAGGCTTCCGATCTCGGGGAAAACGACGTGTTGCATGTGCCAGCCGGTCAGAAGTACGGAGTGGCTGAGCTGGTGGAGGTGCCGGCTGATTCGCATGCGCAGGTTGTATTGGCGCACGGGGCGGGCACGTGGTTCATCTGGCAACCCCATTGGCGCGTTGTTGGTGACACAAAAGCAGAAGCTGCTCCCGAGATCGATTGGAACGATTTCAACGCGTTGGTGACAAAGAACCTCACGGTGGGTGAGGTGCTGCAGTGGGATAAGCGGAGGACTCCTCCGTCCGGGTCAGCTGATCGGGCTCGGATTGTGAAGACTGCGCAGGAGTTTCAGAAGATTCGGGATGCCTGGGGACGCCCGCTGGGTGTGACCAGCTTCTACAGGCCAGAACCGATCAACGCTCAAGTGGGCGGTGTGCGGGGTTCGCGCCACGTGAGTGGGGAGGCGTTCGATGTGTACCCATCTGACAAGCCTCTGGACAGCTTCTACCAGTGGATTCGAGTTCGGTGGACTGGGGGTTTGGGAGATGGGCGTCCTCGGGGTTTCGTCCATCTGGATACGAGATCTGGAGGGCGCTTTGTGCCCGGAGGCGGGGCTACGCCGTACGCTCAGTGGCTGTATTGAGGGGGTCGTAGCCCATGTGCACGGCGTACATGCGGCTGACGTATTCGTCCTCGCAGTACCGGCAAACACCACCCCTACAGGTCCTGTAATAGATGGATCCGTCCTCGGAGACCAGTTGGTTTATGGTGATGCCTTGACCGAGGTCGGACGTGGAAACGACGATGGAGTTCATTGCTTGCGGCGCTCTTCACCTGCCCAGCTGTCCTTGGCTTCTAGCTTGCTGACTCGCTGTTCGACGCCATTGAGGCGGCCGAAGGTCTCCCGTCTTTCTTCGCGCATGTCCCCATGCAGAATCTCCAGCTGCTGGGCTATGTGCTCGACGGCCGAAGTTAAACGCACCACAGCATCTCTCGCCTCGTCATTTTTCCGCGAGAAGCCCATGGAGGCCATGGCTGCGACTGAGATAGACGCGCCGGCTACTGCGGCGATGACTTCGATCATGGCAGCAGTGGCTACGTTCGCAGTGTAGCTACCGACCTTGACCGACCAGTCGTTTGCGCCCACGCCTACGGGGACGCGAGTGCCTGCCTTGACCAATTGATGTGGTTTTAGGCTTGGGCTCTTTAGGTGTAGTACCGCTGAGCCCAGCTTTAGCGCGAACTGCCATAGGAGTTAGGTGGTTTCGAGGGGAACCTCTACCCAGGCTTCGTCGGTGTCTTGGGTAATGGGGTTGTCGGGGACGAACTGACCTTGGTCGTTACGGGCACGGACGAGGACGGTGTCGGTTTCCGTGCCCGCTGTCACTTTCCCCACGGCAGCCCAGAAGCCTTGCTGGGTGCCCGCTGCTCGTCGATTTGAGCTTGGAGCGCGGCTTCGATCTCGGCAACCTTTTCGTCGCCTCCGATGGCTTCCTGCGTCCAGGCGATCAGCAGCTCCTCGGTGAGATCAGCGAAGGGGATCAGGTTCTCGGGGCGCTGGAAGCCGGCACTGCCGTAGGCACCGGCGGAATAGGTGCCATCGTTGGCGTCCACGGTGTAGTGGCTGACGTACACAAAACCGTCAGCAGTTTCGCGCTCAAGTTGCGCGATTTTCCAAGTGAAGACAGTGACAGGTGTTTTAGTGGCCATGAGTCGGTGATTGATGAGGGCAGTTTAGACGGTATACGGTGTATTACGTCAAGCGGTAGGCGGTGAAAGTGTTGGCAGCTGTACGCCGTGAGGCAAAGCGAGCGGACGTGCCCGTGGCCACAGAACGGGAGCCAACAACGACATGACTGGTGCCGTTATCGAGAACGCGCACCAGGCTCGGTCCGGTGTTGATCACGCTCCACTCGAAGGTGAAGTTGTCGTAGGTGGTGCCGAAGCCGGCCTGGGTGTCAGTGCCCGTGGGCAACGTTAGGTCGGTGGCTGCTGCTGACGTGCTGGTGATGATGCCAGTCCGGAGGTTTGCGATGGTCAGCGTTCCAGTTGCGTTGCCAGTGGCAGGCGCCGCTTGGTTGTAGCAGCGTACGCCACTTACGTCGAAGCGGAAGACTTCGGCGGTGGTGTTTGTTCCAGTGTTGAACGCGAGGCCGCTTCCGTCGTGGAAAATGGTTCCACCAGTGTTGCCGCCGATGGAGTTTAGTGTCAGGAAGAACAGGTGAGCCTTCCTGTTGTTGGCTCCCCGTGATCGGATGTAGAGTCCAGTATCGGCAGTGGTGCTGTTGATTTCTAGCAAGTCTCCAGGGCTGGAGGCGCCAATACCCATGCGTCCTGCTGCTGTGATACGCAGGCGCTCTTCACCTGCCGTTGATATGGCAAGCGTGTCTGCTGTTGGACTCCAGAATCCCGTATTCAGGTCACCCGTAAAGGTGATGCTCGGTGTTGCAACAGCACCAAGAGGGTGGAGAACGGGAAGGGTTGAAGTGGTGGCTGCGGTGTCAACCGTCAGCCGCTGAACCCCATTGGTCGCTACTGCCAGTTGGTCTGCGCCAGGGCTGTAGATGCCAGTAT